>VOFG01000608.1_pt1 | contig 100000 bp, 103 predicted proteins | sample 5384171 | NCBI WGS metagenome assembly VOFG01 (sample SAMN12384726, study PRJNA508395) | human gut metagenome | isolation source: healthy gut F | host: Homo sapiens
GATGGTGTATTTAATCATTGTGGAGCAGATTTCTTTGCATTCAGGATGTGCGGCGAAGGAAAAGCATCAAAGATATTATAACTGGTTTTTATTATCTGCCGGAAACGATACGAGTACGCTGATCCGCCGGATTATGAGGCGTTTGCCTATGTAAAGGAAATGCCAAAGCTTAATACGGAAATCCTGAAGTGGTGGAGTACCTTTGCAATGTTGGAACTTACTGGATTCGGGAAGCAGACATTGATGGCTGGCGCTTGGATGCAAAACCAAAATGAAATCAATCATAATTCTGGAGAACCTTCCGTCATGCGGTGAGAGCGGTAAAAAGAGGATTTATTTCTAATAAGGCGAAATCTGGGAAGAAGCAGGCATCTGGCTTCAAGGAGACCAGTTTGATTCTACGATGAATTATACTTTTTCTTATCTGTGCCGGGATTTTTTTTGGAAAGGGAGAACTTTCGGTCCAGTGAATTTGATGCCCAGATGCAGCAGATGATTTACCGCTACCCATGGCAGGTGAGTCTTGCACAGATGAATTTTCTGATTCCCATGATATTCCGAGATTTTTAAGCTATTGCAATGGAAATAGAAAGAGAATGGAGCTGGCATTTTTCTATCTCTTTATGGGAGTGGGCGTGCCATCAGTATTCTATGGGGATGAAGTGTATATCGAGGGAATGAAAGAGCTGGAGTATCGGGCAGCCATGGACTGGCAGGCAGTAATGGAGCAGCAGATAGAAAACAACAGATTACAGGGGAAATCTGGCAGAGAAGTTCAGCTGCTGGATTGTACTCCGAAAAGAGCATGTGGCGTTACGCAAGGGCAATTACCGGACAATTTATTGCAATGATATTACAGGAGCATATGTATTTTCGCGTAGTTTTGGGGATGACAAAGTCCTGATATTTTTAAATACCGGCACCGGCAGTGTGACACGACATCAGTGGAGTTCCATCAGTGGAAAAAAATTCTTTCTTCCACAGGAAAACTTTTGCAAAACAAAAGATAAAAATAGTATTCTAAAAGATTCTTTACATACTATGTATGCTTTGGAAAAATCAGCCCGGAGAAGGTATTAGAGATGTATCAGCTTCTCGGGAAGAAGCTGGACGGCAAAGTGGCGATCAAGCTTCACTCCGGTGAGGCGGGGAACCAGAATTTTTTAAAACCGGAATTCTGGAAGCCGGTCATTGATTACGTTGGCGGTACCGTTGTGGAATGCAACACTGCATACGAAGGCGAGCGTAATACAACCGCCAAGCACAAAAAGACGCTGGAGGCACATGGATGGAGCCGGTACTTTAAAGTCGATCTTCTGGATGCGGAGGGACCGGATCTGGAGCTTGCGATCCCGAATGGCAAAGTCATTCAGAAGAACTTTGTAGGAAAAGACCTTGCGGATTATGATTCGCTTCTGGTTCTTTCCCATTTCAAGGGACATCCGATGGGGAGGATACGGCGGAGCGCTCAAACAGCTTTCGATCGGCATTGCATCTTCCGCCGGCAAGGCATATATTCATGGTGCAGGAAAGCCGGAAGATATCTGGACGGCAGACCACGACTCTTTCCTGGAGTCTATGGCGGATGCGGCATCTTCCGTTGTCGATTACTTTAAGGGGAATGCAGTTTACATCAATGTCATGAAAAATATGTCGGTTGACTGTGACTGCTGTGCAGTGGCGGAGGATCCGTGCATGGAGGATATGGGTATCCTGATTTCGACAGATCCGATTGCAATTGATCAGGCATGCCTTGATCTGGTCTATGCGAGTGACGATCCGGGCAGAGATCATCTGCTCGAGCGAATCGAATCCAGACATGGCGTACACACCATCGAGGCAGCAGCAGCCTTAGGTTTCGGAACCCGCGAGTACGAACTGATCACGGTTGCCTAGACCGGGAATCAGCGAGGTGACGAGGCAGATATGGCTTCATTAAAAAAGATACCGCATACTATCACCTTCCGGGGCTGTTTGAATTTTATGAACTGTATCGCGTGTTTCTGCCGCTGTTCTATGAGCACAGGGAATATTTTTACGACTGGTGCGACATCGGATCGATCTATGGTGCACCGGCGGACTGTCTCTGGGGCGGAGGCCGCGTCGGGTTCGGAGATCACGACTCCGCGGAGATTCTGGCGTTGCTACGGGAGTACGGAATCTCTGCCCGGCTGACGTTCAGCAACTCTCTGCTGCGGGAGGAGCATCTCTCGGACCGGAAATGTAATGACCTGTGTGCCCTGTTTGAGGAAGGTGGGGATCAAAGAAACGGTGTGATCGTTCACTCGGATCTGTTGTTAGCGTATTTGAAGCAGCAGTATCCGGGGTTCTACTTTGTCTCCTCGACCACCAAGGTTCTGACGGATTTTGAGGATCTTTGCGGGGAGATCGACCGGGAGGATTTCCGCTATGTCGTGCCGGATTTCCGGCTGAATAAGGCGTTTGCGCAGTGGGATACGCTGACCGGATGGCAGAGGGACAAAGTGGAATTTCTGTGCAATGAATGCTGCTGGTTTGGCTGCGGGGACAGGAAGCGCTGTTACGAAGCCGTCAGCCGCAAAAATCTCGGAGAAAGCGGCGCGGAGCATTACTGCGCGGCTCCGGATGCAGAGGACGGCTATCTGTTTTCCAAAGCGATGGCTAATCCGGGATTTATCGGTACGGACGCCATAAAAAATATCTACCTGCCCATGGGATTTTCCCAGTTCAAGATCGAGGGGCGGGGACTTGGCAGTGCGCTGATTCTGGAGTTCCTTCTCTACTATATGACGAAACCTGAGTATCAGCTGCACGTCAGGGAAAAAATCTATCTGGACAATATGCTGGATCTGTTCTGAGCGGCTGCGATAGAGCAGCAGCAATGGGCGGCAGGCGGGAAATGGCACTGTTTTTCAAAAAAACAGTGCTTTTTTTGCGGGAAGATGTTAAGATGATCAGATAAACACACAAGAGATCTTATAGAAGGAAAAGAACTTATGAAGTTAGCAGAATTTAAGGAAAAATATATCGGAGACCGGGCATTTTATAAAAGATATTTATATCTGGCGCTGCCCATGATTGTACAGAATGCGATCACGAATCTTGTCAGCTTTCTGGATAACATCATGGTGGGACAGCTCGGCACGGAGCAGATGTCTGGGGTTGCCATCGTGAACCAGCTCATTTTTGTATACAATCTGGCGATTTTCGGCGCGGTTTCGGCAGCCAGTATTTTCGGGGCGCAGTATTACGGCAAGAGGAATCACAAGGGACATATGTATTCCTTCCGCTTTAAGCTATATGCGGCGTTGCTTGTGACGGGGCTTACCATTCTGCTGTTTCTAACATGCGGGGACAATCTGATCTCGCTTTATCTGACGGATACCGCCGGAGACGGGGCGACGGATGTGGCGCTTGGGTATGGACTGCAGTATCTTGGGATCATGGTAGTGGGACTGGTTCCGTTTGCGGTCAACCAGGCGTATGCGACGAATATCAAGGAGACGGGACAGACGATGGTGCCGATGGTTGCGAGCTTTGTCGCTGTGGGAAGCAATGCGCTGTTAGATTATCTTCTGATCTTCGGAATCGGACCGTTCCCGGAGCTTGGTGTTGCCGGCGCCGCGCTTGCGACGGTGATTGCACGCTACATTGAGGCGTTCATCATTATTGTCTGGGCGCACAGCCATACCGGACAGAACCTGTATTTAAAGGGCGCCTATACCGGATTTGGCATTCCGGGAGAGGAATTGAAGGCGATTATCGTGAAGGGATTTCCGCTGATGCTCAACGAGGTTCTGTGGGCGGCGGGTATGACGGCGGTCACACAGTGCTATTCCGTCCGTGGACTGGAGGTAGTGGCGGGACTGAATATAGCGACGACAATCACAAACCTGTTCAACATCATCTATCTGCAGCTTGGTTCCTGCATCAGTATCGTGGTCGGACAGTATCTGGGCGCCGGCGAGCTGGAAGAAGCAAAGGACGCAGACAACAAGATGATCGTGTTCAGTGTGTTCTGCTGCGTGATCGTGGCAGGTCTTATGCTGGTGGTCGGAGGATTTTTCCCGCAGATCTACAATACAACGGAGGAGATCAAGGCGCTTGCGACAAGCTTCATCGCCGTATCGGCGATGATCATGCCGTTCTGTTCGTTCAGCCATGCGTCGTACTTTACGCTGCGATCGGGCGGAAAAACGATGGTCACGTTTTTATTTGACTCGGTTTTCACGTGGATCGTTGTCGTGCCGGCCGCGTTTTTACTGGCACATTTTACAGGACTTGGCATTGTGGGCGTGTACTTTCTGGTGCAGGCGACCGAGCTGATTAAGGTGGTGATCGGATACCGCATGGTGCGGAGCAATGTATGGCTGGTGCAGATGGTGTAAAGGAATGGATTTGTTCGGTTGCAAGATCTGACAGATGATCGGCAGTATGAAGTCAATGTAGAAACAATAGGCGGTATCACGGGATGAAAGATTCGTGTGTTACCGCTTGTTTTATGCTAAGATAAAGGGAGAGCAGCAGTGTATGGAAAAACAGGCACATACGGCAGCGGAAGGATAGCAGAAGATGGATGAATTTGAAAAAGAGTGTCAGCTGATTATATTTATGCCGCAACAGCGGCGAAATACGGAGATCCGCTGGGACCAACCTATGACATGCTGCGCAGAACGAAGAACTGCCGGGAGATTATCGAATCCGCTTCCAGACCGAATGAAAATCTGGACAACCGATTGACGTTCGACGGATTTCGGGCGTGGTATTTGGAGCGGGCAGGGCTTTTAGGGGAATAGTGTGGAAAGCGGAAATTTTAACAGGAGGTTGAGTTTATATGAAATATGCAGGTATGCCGATGGGCATGTGGATGATTTTTCACAAATCTTTTCAAAGAAATCTCACAGAGGTTTTGAAGTATGATGAAGAGGAAAGCAGGAAAATTACTGCTTTAGCAAAGAAAAAGTACAGAGAGCTCATAGAGAGACTTCCGGAATTTGAGAAGGCGGACAGATTCAAGATGAATATCGTGAATTGTGCCATGCTGTCTGCATTTTTCCTGAATATGCCAACACAGCCGGAGCTTTCGGACGCGACGGAGTATTATAAAAAGTCCATGATGACGGGGATGATGCAGCGGTTTTGCAGGATGAGCGGGAAGAAAAATATTCGGAGTCGGATATCAAGGCAATGAAGGATACGGCAAAACTCAAAGCGGGCGACAGAAATCCGTATTCGTGGAATATGGACTTTTATGAGTATGAAGACGGAAGCGGATACGAGGCAAGATTTACAAGCTGCGGAATCTGCAGACTTATGGGAGAGTTGGGGCTTACCAGTCTGATACCTGCGATGTGCCGTCTGGATTATACAATGAGCGAAGCAGGCGGTGTGACGGATTTTGCCAGAATACGCTTGCCTCCGGCGGCCTTATTGTGACTGCGGCTATAAGAAAAAGTAGACCGTTTATTTAGGGGATTTATTATGATCAGCAGATTACAGGGTGAATACACAGGCAGGGTTGCCGAGATATGGTTAGAAGGTAATTTAAACGCCCATTGTTTTATTCCGGCTCAATACTGGAGGGATAACTTTGAACTGGTAAAGGAACTGTTGGGACAGGCAGAGGTTTACGTATATGAGGATGCCCGGCAGATACAGGGATTCATCGGATTAAATGATGAATATATTGAGGGTATTTTCGTTTCTGATGAGATGCGGTCGCAGGGAATCGGAAAACTTTTTACTGGATTTTGTGAAAAACAGAACAGCAAAGCTAAGCTTAAATGTGTATCAAAAGAACATACGGGCGATCCATTTTTACCAGCGGGAAGGCTTTGCGATCCGGTGTGAGGGGTTGGATGAAGCTACCGGTGAAAAGGAGTATGTGATGACGTGGGAAAATTTCTATAACCAGAGATGATGGAGGGGTGTATGGTACTTGATTTTTACTATTTTTCATATCAATGTCTGTTGAATGACAACATGATCCGGCTGTTAAATGAATATCGGGATAAAATAGATATCAATCTATATGACATTTCCAACAATCATTTATTGGCGGGAGAAATGAAGATGTTTTTTCCCACACTGATTGTTCTGGATAAGAAAAAAAGATACTATAGTCCGCTCAGGAAGTCTTTTCTGGAGCAGGCAGCAAACGGAATATATCCGGAGGAGAAACCTTTTTTACCAACAATATCCAGAAACTTTTACCAAAGGGATCATAGAGCCGCTCTCCTTAGACAAGTTCGACATCGCCTGTGAGTGCTGTGGGGACAAAACGTCTGAAGATTGTAAAAAGAAAATAGAATTTCTAAAACAGTACGAGCTGGATATCTATGGTTTTATTCATAAAAACGGGAAGGGAGAGCTCGTTGGCGGTGTGGAATACCTGCCTGCGAAGGTCATTCCATACGACATTCCACACGATGATGATATAGCGTTTCTGACTTGTGTATACATGACGGATGCAGCCTATGATTATAAAAGTGCTCCCCTTATGGAACTGGAAAAATATTTAGCGGGCGAATATAAAAGAATCCTTGCAATATCCGATGAGAAAGGCGTCTTTCCGAATGGGGATTTGGACTTTTTTATCAGCAATGGATTTCGGGATGAAGGTGTCATTTTTGAAGATGAAAATTATTGCAGATTACATTTGGTGACGAAAAAACTGTGATGAAGAGGTTAAAGCAGCAGGTTTGAGGGCGGTGTCAGACGCTCCGTAGATTTCTCACAGACTGCATAGTAGAAATAGTGCAATTTTTGCATGATATTATACAAGAAATATATGCAAATATATCGTATTATTGATAATATAGATTATATTAGCATCTAAGGAGCATCTGAGGAGAAAATATGGCAGCTGAAAGAAAAACATTGACACAGCTATTTGTGCCGATATGCTTAGAGACTTTATTTTATATGCTTTCAGGCATGGTCGATACACTTATGCTATCGTCTGTAAGCGACCAGGCTGTGGGAGCTGTTGGAACAGCAAATACATATATAGGCGTTTTTATCATCATGTTCGGCGTAATATCGTCAGGTATGGTAGCGGTTATGTCACAAAATATCGGAGCGGGAAGACCTGGAGTTGCATATCAGGCCAGACAGCTTGGACTGATGTTTAATGCAGTGATGGGTATCCTGATGTCTGTTATTCTTGCTGTTTTTTCTGGTGGAATACTTAGAATGGTAAGTATTGCCCCGGCTTTGTTTGAGCCGGCGGAAACATATCTTAAAATTGTTGGAGGCGCATGTTTTTTAAATGCACTGATTCCTATTTATTCCAGTTATCTGAGAGTGTTTGGATATACAAAGCACTCACTGATAGGAACGGTTGTTGGAAATCTCATTAATATAATACTTAATTCGGTATTTTTGTTTGTGCTTAACTGGGGAGTAATGGGAGTTGCTGCTGCCACAGTTATTTCAAGGGTTGTAAACCTAATGATTGTAGCAGGCATGGGCGCGGTGCTTATAAAAGCAAAGCAGAGCCCGGAGCGAATTCCGTCCCGGAAGATACTTGCGCAGATCGTTAAGATAGGTTTTCCTTCTGCATTAGAAACAGCGCTTTATAATGTGGCAATGACGCTGATAGTACGATTTATGAATCAGATGGATGCGGACGGAATGAATGTTACAGCACGTTCGTATACTATGCAGATAGCAAATTTCTCGTATTGTATAGGAGCTGCACTTGCACAGGCCAATGCTATTATGACTGGCTGGAGAATTGGGGCAAAGGAGTTTGAAGAATGTGACAGGGGGTACACGAAAAGCTGTGATATATGGTCTTATAACAGCAACGTGCTTCTCTGCGGCATTTGCAATGTCCGGACACTTTATCATTCATATATTTACGGATGACACACAAATGATAAATCTTGTGGTAAAGCTGTTGATAGTAGATATATTTCTTGAGTTTGGAAGGGTGACAAATCTTGTATATGGACAGGCGTTAAAAACCAGTGGAGATGCAATTTTCCCGGTTATTATGGGTGCGATATTTATGTACCTGTTTGCAGTTGGCGGAACGTATTTTCTTGGAATACATATGGGACTTCAGGCTGTAGGAGCATATATTGCCATGGCAGCGGATGAGTGTGCGAGAGCTGTTGGAATGGTGTTTAGATGGAAAAGTGGAAAATGGAAAAGTAAGAGTCTTGTAGAACTGTAGGAGAGAATATGTACTTTGAATTGAAGGAAAACAAACCACATGGCACAAAGGACGATCCATTTAGCACATATCATATAGAGAATGCGGGGCGCTCATTTCAGATACCGGTACATTGGCATGATGAATTTGAGATTATATATGTAAAAAGTGGTTTGCTGACAGTAAGTATATCAGGAGAGAGTTATATTGGAAAAGCAGGAGATGCGTTCGTTGTGTCGCCGGGCAATCTGCATCTTATGGGATCACAGAGCGGTACGGTGGATTATTATACCTTCCTATTTCCGTTAAAGTATATATCTTTTCGTACAGATGACATGTTAGATGAAAAATTGCTTGAACCATTAAATAGCGGTCACTTGATGATATGTCCAAGAGTAAAGGATACAGCAAAAGAACTGTGTGAACAGCTGATTGAGATATATATGGCAAAAAAGGATGAAAGCGAATCGAAAATAGCGACACAGGTCAGAACAAAAATAATTCTTTTACAATTTATTCTTGAAATGTGGAAGAAAGGATTTGTAATAGAAAATGATACAAGTGGCAGAAATACAGTAGAAAAAAGAGATGGTTTCTATATACAGCAGAATTTTACAGGAAAGATATCGCTGAGGGAATTTGGGGAACAGTTTCATCTCTCGGAAAAATATATATCGAGGTATTTTAAGGAACATTTTCATATTACACTGTCACAATATGTAACATACCTGCGGTTGGAGCATGCAAAGCAGCTGTTACAGGACACCGATATCCCGGTTACGGATGTAGCCATGCAGAGCGGGTATCAGAATGTAAGCTATTTTATCAGAAGTTTCCAGAAGGCATATGCGGTATCACCGCTGAAATATAGAAAAAATAATTATAGCAGATAAATTGATACAGGAAGCACAGCAGAGTTTCTATGATGCCACGATCATTGATAAATATACGATCGGGTGCAAGAACAGCAGCCGATCCGGCGGCTATATGAAGGACAGGTAAGGTGGGAGTCAAAAAATAAAGATACTTTTTTCCATATAACGTTTAAAATAGCTTGATTCCATCCCCAAAACAACATATCATGTACATAAAAGCAATCGTGAAGAGGACAGGAAAATATGAGCGCAGAAATGATAAATAACCATAAAAAAGTGGTGTTTCTGGATGTGGACGGCACGATGGTCAATGACCGGGGAGAGATACCGGAATCTACCAAAGAGGCGGTCCGCAGGGCGAAGGCGAACGGTCACAAGATGGTCGTCTGTACGGGAAGAAGCCGTTTCCAGATTTATGATGAGCTGCTGGAACTTGGGTTTTCCGGGATTGTCGGCGCGGCAGGCGTGTTTGTGATCGCCGATGGGAAGGAAATTTATCACGCATATATTGATGAAGAGCACAGGAAGAGCGTTTACGATTATCTGGAGGGCAACGGATTCCTGTTTTGCTATCAGGCGGACGACGGTGTGGTGTTGAACCGCCGCAGCAGTGAAGGAATCTTAGAGATCTACCGAAAGATGGGGATGAGCGAGGAGCGCCTTGTGCGTCTGACCGGAAATATGCATCTGACAGAAGAGCCTTGGAAGAATCCGAGAAATGAAAAGCTTCTATATTATAATGCGCCGTTTCCGGTGGCGAAGGTACATGCAGATCTGGAGCCTTACTTTGACACGGTGGCGATCAGCCTGGAAGGTATGGGAGAATATGCGGGCGAGATCGGCATCAACGGAATCAATAAGGCAACCGGCATGGAGCGATATCTGAAGGCGGCCGGCATTGCGAGAGAGAATTCCATTGCCGTGGGGAGACGGTCCGAATGATCTTCAGATGATGGAATACGCAGGAATCGGTATTGCGATGGGCAACGCGAGAGAAGAAGTCAAGGAACGGGCGGACATGGTTACATCGTCCATCGACGACGATGGAATTTATCGGGCATTTGAAACATTGGGATTGCTGGCATAGAGGATAGTGCTATGGAAAAAAAGAAAGCTGCGGATACTGACAGTCGTTGTATTTGCCGGTGTGCTGATATTTGGCGCACTGCGTCAGAACAGTACGGGAAGAGGAGAACTCGGAGAGATTCAGGTTGCCATGTGGAATTTGGGAAAAGTGGACAATCTGCAGCTTTCCTATGAATATCGCTGGAAGCAGAACGGAAGCGCCGGAGGAGAGACGATGCATGCCTGGGCGGATATGCTGACAGGTGACTGGATAAGCGAACACTACACGACGGATGAGGACGGGACAAGACTCTATTTAAAGCAGTTCTGTGACGGGAGGAATCTGTATCATTACATTGACTGGAGTGGTGAGTGGGAGCAGATACTGCCACAGCAGCGGGAGAACACCGTCATTCCTGATTATGAAATGGTGACGGATCTGGGTTACGACGGGACAGATGTGGAAGACCTGGAGCGTATCACAGAGGACGGGGCTGTGGAGATTACCTGCTCTTTTACGCAGGAATATTTAGAGGAGGCATGGGAGAATCAGGTGGCACAGGTGGAGAAGTCCTATGCTTTTTATGAAAAAAGCGGGGCAGACGAGAACGCCGTGAAGACGGCGGCGCTATCCGTCCAGCAGCACAAGCAGGCACATTACGAGGATATGACGGCGACCTATGTGATCGATGAGAATCAGATTCTGCGAAGCATTGAATATCAGATTACGCTGATTATGCCGGAGATCACACAGGATCTTTCCGGCAATAAGATGCTTGGAAAAGACCGCAAGATGCAGATTACGGTGACGGCGGAAGTCGACCGCTACAATCAGGGCGGGATTGCCAATAAGGTGCAGCAGTATAAGACGCTGGTGCAGGAATATATGGAGTAGGAGAAAAAGCCGCGCAGGGAGATAATCTACGCGGCTTTCTTTGCTTTATAGAGCGTATTCTACGGTGAAGGGATTGCACTTTACGGGTCGGTGAACTAAGGTGTAGCTATAAAGCTGCAGCTTTACAAAAGCATGACAGGTCCCTCGGAACGGTGGACAGCGACCTGTTCGGAAAATGGAGGAAGTATATGGATCAGACGAGGATCGGAACATTTATCGCAGTATTGAGAAAGGAAAAAGGTCTGACGCAGAAAGAACTGGCAGAACAGATTGGCATCAGTGACAAGACGGTATCCAAGTGGGAGACCGGGAACGGGATGCCGGACATAGCATATCTGTCGCCGCTCTGTGAGGTGCTGGACATCAATGTAAACGAACTTCTGTCGGGTGAGAAGCTTCCTTCCGAAGAATATCTTGGAAAGGCGGAAGAAAATATGAAACATTTAATGCAGGAGAATCAGAATAATAAAAATGCAGGCAGATGGCAGGGGCTGGTGGGAATCGCATTGCTCGCAGTGGCAGTCTTTCTGACATTTGGTTTGTCGCAGGCGAAGATCGGGTGGTATGTGGATTGCCCGTCCATCATCCTTATAGTATGTATCTGTGCGGCGTGCGTGCTTTTCAGTGGCTGCCGGACAAAATATGAGGTGGTTCATTTCTTAAGGAAAACAGTGCTGCCCGCCGGTCTGGTGGTTATGGTCATCATGGTTCCGGCATTACTTCATTCTCTTTCAGATCCAGCTGCCATCGGACCGAATATTGCTGTGATGGTACTCACGCTTTTGTATGCGGCGGTGGCATATCTTGTACTTTACGTTGCAGAGACACGTATGGAGCGCAGGAGGAAGCAGAACTAGCGCGCCGTCTCTGCGGCTATGGGAAGAGAGCCCCTGGTGGCTCTCCGTTTCACAGACAATATAAAACCGCGCGAACCGAACTCGCCGGCATCTGCTATTGAAAACAGGGTAGATGCCGACTCAGACATCGGCTTCGCGCGGTTATGTTTTGTTAGACAACAGGTGGCGTATAGTAAGCGGGGCTGGGCAGTTATTGTAATAGCCAGTCAGATATGGTATGGTAAAACAGTCTAACAAATCGAAGTTTGTAAGGAACAGAAACTTTGAATTTGTCGGGAAGTTGCAGAGAGCGTAAAATCGGAATATTGCTGCTATCAATATTTGAAAAATTGTGCTGATTTAACAGAAGTTTTTATAGGAGACACGAATGTGATAACAGAAATAATTTTTTCGGATTATTATAGAACATTTTTATTGTGTATATTATCTATTGGGGTTGTTTTTTTTATGCGAAATGCAAGTATAAGAAAAAAAAGTACTTGCATTAGCAGGATACGAATTTATTGTATTTTTACTTTTTCTTTGGATATTTATTGTATGCATAATTTTTACTGAATTTGATTATGAATCAATAATAGCTATTGTGCAATGGGAATTAAAGTGGATACTTTATTTTACAATAAGTATAATATTGCAGTTTGCAATGTACTATTTTTTTCTGGAAAAAAAGTAAAATATTAAAGATAGTGACTTTACTATTTAGTCTTATTATTGTTATTGTCCCATTGCATGTATTTGATTTTACTTGAAATAACAAAATAAAAAATGAAATCCGACAAATGCAAACTATAAAACAAATAGAGCAAACATAATCAGTTTATTTATATGCGTAATATTGTACAGACTTATGTGTATTGTATGAAAGAACGATAAAATTTGAATTTGTAGAATTAGTAAATCTCGATTTTGGGAAATACAAGAATGTGTCTCATTATGGTTTTAATGCGGTTTGTAAGGAGAAACAATATGATTGGGTTTGTTATATGGTCACTTTTGGGAGTGTTTATAATTGGATTAGGAATAAAAGATATGTTTTCTAAGAATCCCGTTGGATTCTGGGCTAATACCGAAACAATAAAAGTAAAAAGATGTTAAAGGTTACAATCGTGCGAGCGGACTATTGTTTATAATCTATGGAATCATTTTTGTTATTGGTGGAAACAATTGTAATTATGGCTGCTTATAGTTTAGTTATCGTTAAAAAGTATGAAGAGAAGTAAATAACTTTGAAGTTTACAGCGAGGTAAAAGTTTATGAATAACTATAATGAAGTGAAAAAATCATTTGGTACACAAGCAGAGAAATTTGCTTCATATCATATGTCTAAGGCAGAATATACCGATTATTTGATTCGTAGTATTCAGGCAAAGGGCAATGAACATGCATTGGAGGTTGCTGCTGGAACCTGTATATGTGGAAGAGCAGTGGCTCCTTATGTTAAGGACATTACTTGTTTGGATTTGACAGAAGCAATGTTGGAGCAGGGAAAAAAACTGGCAAAGCAAGAAGGTATTCAGAACATATCATTTGTATCGGGGAATGCGGAATGCTTACCTTTTGAAGATGAAACATTTGACCTTGTGATTACAAGACTTTCATTGCACCATTTTGTTGAGCCTGAAAAGCCTTTTCGGGAGATGCAACGAGTTTTGAAAAAAGGTGGAAAACTTGTTATTTGGGATATGGTAGCGACTACAGAAGAATTGCGTGAAACTAATGACGCTATTGAAACGATGCGTGATAACTCACATACAAGAATACTTAGCAGAGAAGAATTTGAAGCATTGTTTGAGGATGCTTTTGAGCTTCAGCTTGAAGAAACAACACTTGTTCCTGTAAATCTACAAAGTTGGATGGATTTGACAAGTACACCAGAGGATATTCAAAAAGATATTATTGATAAAATGGAATACGATTTGAATGGTGGAGATAAAACAGGTTTTAATCCCTATATCAAGGAGGGACAAATATGCTTTGACCATAGGTGGTTATTGCTGATTGGAAAAAAGGAAAACTAATCCCCATTTATCAAGAAAAAGAAACTTTCAGTATGGTTTTATTGGTTGTCGATGTACAGAAAGGCATTGTGGATGAACGCTTATATGCGTTCGAGAAGTTTGTCAGTAATATCAGGAAGCTGATTGGGAGCGCTCGAGAACATGGGATAGAAGTTCTCTATGTTCAACACGATGATGGGCCGGGTACTGGGTTTTCCATCGGGGACGATGCGTTTGAGGTCTATTCTGAGTTTCAACCGATGCCCGCTGAAAAACGATTCGTCAAGACCGTAAGCAGTGCATTCAAGAAAGAGAGTGGTCTGCTGGAGTACCTGACAGCAAAGGGCGAAAAAGACGTGATGGTCTGTGGCATTATGACCGACTTCTGCATCAATGCTACAGTAGAGGCCGGTTTTGAGCATGGACTGCACATGATCGTTCCTGCCTATGCAAATTCCACGCTGGACAATGAGCACATGACTGGGGAGCAGAGCTACCGTTACTATAATGAGTTTCTCTGGCCAAAACGCTATGCGGATTGCGTATCCATGGATAGGGCATTAGCATTACTCAAAAAAGCGATAGAGGGATAGATATATGTTGATAAACTTTAATGATCGGCACGCTATTACAGTGTCTGGCATAAATAATTGCCCCGGCAAAGGCCATCTGTGATGGAGATTTAGTTTTGTTTACTATGAAAAAAACAATCTATCTGCTGGTACTGGTGTTAAGCATGGGAATTTATACCGGATGTGGTAAAGAGAATACAGAAATCCAAAATTCCCGCATGGAAGAACAAACTACACCGGAGAACAGTGAAAACGATGAGATTCATTTGGAGGATGGACTGAAAATAGACTTTACCCGCGATTATTCTGAGGATATTAAGGAAGATGTAGACGATGTAGTGGCGGATTCCACATCTCTGCAGGAAGAATTGACGAATATGGAGAAGGTTACACAAAAGTATACCCCATTAGCTGAGGCGGCACAAACGCAGGGCGAAATGAATGTAGCCGCGCAATGGCTTTATACGATATGGGATACGGAACTGAATAATCTTTGGGGCAGATTGAGTAGTTCAGCGGACCGGCAGACGAAGGAGAAGCTTCTGGCAGAGCAGAGAAACTGGATAGATCTGAAAGAAGAAGTGACTTTATTAAATATTGGTTCCAGAGAAGAAAGCGGTAGTATGTATCCGCTTTTACAGGACTCTTATCTGGAGGAAATTACAAAAAACAGGGCGTATGTTCTTGCAAGAGAGCTGGCGAAGATAAAAGGGGAAGACTTTGCTATGCCGGAAGTTTCCGCAAAGTACGGAACCTTTGTAGATGATCAGGGAACCGGTGACATATACAGTTCTCTGCTCACCAGACAGAATTGGGAAGGAAAAGATGAAGCAGTGATCTCTATTTACAGGCAGGGAGAAATGGAAGGAAGCTTTGTGGATAACGGAAATGGAGAACTGAACTTTACATCAGAAGACGGAAGTGCAAAAGGAATGATCAAAATCGACGGATGGAATGGCGCGAGTTTTAAAGTTACGGAAATATACGGGGAATCTCCTTTTTCTGCAGGAGAAGAGTTTGAATTTCCTTTTGTCTTTTGATTTGTGATGCTCTGTGTCTTTTCAGGCGTTGAGCGCTCCGCGGGCTGCGGGCACGCCCACGGAGTGTCAAAGCGTGGCAAGAGACATGGAATGAAATGGGAAGGGCGGCAGGAAGAAATTCCTGCCGCTTTTTCAATTACCGGTCTGGCTATGAACTTCCAGGCACACATCCTGCTGCCCGGAACTCCTCTGTGCGCCTACAGAAGCGGATGCTCTGCGCGCGCCTTAAGACGGGCGTAGCGCCGGTCAATCTCCTTCTGGATCTCCTCGGTCACGGAGCGGTACTCCTCCTTCAGCAGATGCCTGGTGCGTCCCATCATACCCAGCCATTCTGTGACAGGGATTTTCTTATTGCTCGAAGCAGGATCATAATTCAGCACTGTGATGCCACGTTCGATTTCGTAGAGCGGAAAATAGCAGCAGTCCACGGCGGCAGCAATGACGCTCCGTTCCAGATTGGGCTTATCATTCCAGTTCAGCGGACAGGCGGACAGCGCCTTGATATAGGCAGTGCCAAACTCTCTGGAATAGGCGGCGGCTTTTGCAGCTTTCCGGATAAAATCGGCCGGATTTGATTCTGCGACCGTGGCGACATAGGGAATGTGCGTCGCGGCCATCAGCTCCGGCGTGTCCTTGTGGAAGAAGTTCTTGCCGTACTGCGTCTTTCCGACATGGGAAGTAGAACTCTTTGCGCCGAGCGGTGTGGAGTAGGAGAGCTGGTAGCCGGTATTCATGTAGCCGCCGTTATCGTACTCAAAAATGATCAGCTTATGACCGCGCAGGGCGGTGCCGAGTGCCGATCCCATACCGATATCCATGCCGCCGTCACCGCTCACCATCACAAAGGTAATCTCGCCGTCTGGATATTCCCCGCGCTTCTGGCGCTGGTGAAACGCCTCCACAACGCCGCTTAGGGTCGCCGCGCCGTTCTGAAACAGATTGTGCAGAAATGGAACGCGGAACGCGGTTTTGGGGTAGCCGGTTGTCACTACCATGCCGCAGCCGGTCTGAAACAGCAGGACGACATTTCCCTCGATGCCCTTTAACAGGAGGTTCACATTGATCGGAATGCCGCAGCCCGGGCAGGCACCGTGTCCCGGTGCGACGCGCATCGGCATGGCGGTCGTATCTTTTACGGAGCCGCCGGAGACTTTCATTTTCCCGGTTGCGGGATCGAAGGTGCAGGTGGTAAGACCCGGTGTGGATTCTTCCTTGTGACAGGCTTAAAATATTGCGGCTGCATCGCAGAAACCGCCATCGCCGGGTCAGCTCTGCCGGAAGTGCCTGAAGCCTGATCTTCGCCGGAAGGTCGCCGTGCCTGTTCAGAGAAAAGATGTCCTTGCGGAATCTGCCGCATCCGAAGCTTCCGTGCCGGCAGTAACGCCGTAGTAATCGAACGCCGGAGCGTCCGGCGAGAGTGCCTCTTTAAAGAGTGCGAGGGCGTCCTCCACGAAAAAGTCCTTGCCGCCGAGACCGTAGATCCGGCTTAAGATGCGCGGCGGGTGCGGCAGGGAGGAGAGCGCTGCCTTTAATTCGAGCGACATGTTGCCGCCCCCGGCGCCGTAGCTGTCCTGCCGGTCTGCGACCAGAATCGTGGATGCATTGTGGCAGAGGACGCGAAGTTCCTTAGCGGGGAACGGGCGCAGGACATAGAGGGTGATGACACCTGCTTTTACGCCGTCTTTTCGCAGACGGTCGACGGCTTCCATGGCGGTGTGGTAGGAGGAACCGAGCACAAAGAGCAGCACCTCGGCATCCTCGTGCCGGTAGGCACCACAGAAAGAGAGCTCGCGTCCAGAGAGGGAAGCGTATTCTGCAAATAATTCCGGCAGCGTCTGCCTTGCCGTTTCCATGGCGAGGTGGAGCTGGTAGCGGTTGTTAATGACGTCCGGCTCGTTCATGTAGGAACCGATGCTAACCGGATGCGCGAGATCTAAGACGCTGGCGTAGGGAAGCGTTCCGGCAGCGCCGCAGGTGCCGGTGCCGGCAAATGCGGAGACCTTCGGGTTGTCACAGGAAAGCTTTTCCCCGATATAGCGGGTGACTGTGTCATCATTCTCAAATACAAGGCACTTGCGCTTCTGATGGCTCGTAAAAAAGCCGTCGAACGCGACTGCGACCGGGAGACGGACAGCCTCGGCAAGCTTTAGACCGAGCAGGTTAAAATCATAGACTTTCTGCGGTTCATCGGCAAAAAGAATGATCCAGCCTGTGTTGAGCAGATACATGACGTCGCTGTGATCGCCTTGATGCACAAAGGGCCGGAAACCGTGCGGCATGCAACATTCATGACCATCGGCATGCGTGTGCCGGACTGCACCGGAAACTGTTCTAAGGCGTACAAAAGCCCGTTGGCGCTGGTGGCATTAAATACACGCCCTCCAGCGGCTGAGGCGCCGTAGCAGATGCCGGCGGCGCTGTGTTCTCCCTCGGCGGCGATCAGGGCAATGTCGTGAAGCCCCTCCGCGCCCATGACATCCAGATTTTCTGCAATCTGTGTAGAGGGCGTGATCGGATAATACCCCATGACGTGATAGTTGATCTGCTTTGCGGCAAATGCGGCAAGCTCATTGCCGCTGTCATACATAATTTTTTGTTTTTCCATATCATTCTCCATTCCGCAGACGCTGTGCGCCGGTACGATTCACGGGTGCTGCCTGCATTTATACGACGCCTCCGTCGACCCGCTTTTCGTCGGTAAAAGAATCGCTCGTGATCCAGGAATTTGCACCGACAGTCTGATAGCGGATGGCGTCGGGCAGTAGATGCTGATTCGGAAGAAAATGCGGTTTTTCCGGGTAATCTTTTTCAAGTGCCGGCACGAGTGCGCCGGTGGGGCAGACTTCCACACAGCGCAGGCAGCCCTTGCAGTGATAGTAGTCAAGCCCTCGGTTGACCATGCAGTTTTTTCCGCGGTAGGTGCCGGGAGCAAACTGGAAGACCATATCCGGGCACGCCGTGTCACACAGTCCGCAGTTGATACATTTTTCCTGGATGAAAAGGGGAATGTACCCCTCGCGCGAGGCGGTCAGATCGTTGGACACGGTGCTGCCGATCCGCGGGTTGATGCCGCCGGTCGGAGCGTTGGCATAGCCCCAGACATACCGGTCCGCCGGGGCATCCGGCAGAGGGGCGAGGTTGCGGTCACCCTGAGCCATTTTGACATTTTCATATCCCAGGCGCAGACCCGAGAGATTGGCTTCGATGAGTGCGGGGTATTTTTTCCCGATCGTATCGCGGCAGAGCGTCTCGGCAGCTTCCCGTGGGATAAAGCCGCTGGCGCGCACCAGAGCGCCGAGCATGACCATGTTGATGCGGGAATGACTTTCCATCGCAAGTGCGAGGGCATCCAGACAATAGAGTTCTCCGATGGAAATATGGTATTTATCTGCCGCCTCGTCAGCGGACAAGGGGGTATTTAATACGATTTTGGTGTCTACGGTGACGCCGTCCAAGACCGGGTAGGTGCCGATCAGTCCTTCGTGAAAGATGCCGAGCAGATGTGGCCGGGTCACGGGGCTGTTGACGCGCAGCGGGCGGTCGTCTGCGCACCAGCGGACATACGCCTTGACCGGTGAACCGCGCTTTTCGGAGCCGTAGCTGGAAAAGCTTAAGGAATTGAGCGAAAGCGACAGTGCGCCGAGCTCTCCGAGCATTTTTCCGCAGAGATTGGCGCCCAGCCCGCCGATGCTCTCCAGGCGGATCTCATAGGAACCGTTTTCATTTGTGACAGGTAAGGATAATGTATTTTTCACGTAAATCTCCATTCCTGCGCGGGCAGCCGTGCATTGGAAAATACCAGACACCGGCTGTGCGCATGCAGCGATAACAGGCTATCTTGTGGTAGTATGCCGCTTTTTCAGAAAAAAATCCTATGCAAGTGTGTAAAAAAGAGAAGTAAAATAGGAAAGGAATTTTTACAATGAAACAGAAAAGATGATGGACAACATGTTGCAGAAGATCACAGATTTTATAAAAAAAGAAACGGTACTCACGATCGCCACAGCCCTCGCTGTGGCATCGGCATTCTGGGTGCACCCGGGCCGGCAGTACGTGGGCTACATTGACTGGCGCGTGCTCGGCATTTTGCTGTCGCTGATGCTGATTGTGGCAGGATTTCAGAGCAACGGATTGTTCGATGCGATCGGCAGCCGGCTTCTGGCAAAGACAAAGAATACCGCGCAGCTGATGCTGGTACTTGTTTTTTTGTGCTTTTTTTCCAGCATGTTTATCACAAACGATGTCGCACTTCTGACGTTTGTGCCGTTTGCGTGCACAATCCTGCAGAAATGCCACCAGGAGCGGCTGATTGTGACAGCGTTTGTGCTGCAGACGCTTGCAGCGAATCTGGGGAGCATGCTGACGCCGATCGGAAATCCGCAGAATCTATATCTTTACAGCATCTCCGGTGCCGGGCTGGGTGAATTTGTCGGATGGATGGCACCGTATACGCTCGTGTCAGGTGTGCTTCTGCTGCTTGTCGTGTTCGTGCTCAGCGCGGGCAAGCGCCGGATCTCGCTGGAGACGGGGGCACTTTTGCAGACGTCCGGAGCAGCCGGCAGGAAGAAAAACGGGATTTATCTGGCGCTCTTTGTGTTAAGCCTGCTTTCGGTAGCGCGGGTGCTTCCGTGGGAGCTGATGCTCGTCGTGGTGCTCATTGTACTCATTTTTACGGATCGCGCGGTGTTTTTGCAGGTGGATTACTGTCTGCTGTTTACGTTTATCAGTTTCTTCATCTTCATCGGCAATATGGGGAATATCGGGGCGGTACGGTCTGTCCTGCAAAGTCTTGTGGCGGGCAGGGAACTGGCGGTTGGCATCGGTGCGAGCCAGATCATCAGCAATGTTCCTGCGACACTTCTTCTGGCAGATTTTACGCACGATCTAAAAAATCTTACGATCGGCGTGAATCTGGGCGGACTGGGAACGCTCATCGCTTCGATGGCGAGCCTGATCTCTTATAAGATCTACGCGCACAATTATAATAAGACGAAGGGGCGGTATCTCCTGTGGTTTACGATCGCGAATGTGTTATTTTTGGCAGTGCTCGTGCTGATCTATGTTTTCATTTCATAGGAAGTGGCAGAAACCCGGATGGGAGGAATGGATATGAGTGATAAAAAAATGAATGCGGAAAGTCTGCGGGGAACGGTCCGCGTACTGTTATCGGCAGTCTGTTTCAGCACCGGAGGCGTTTTAATCAAGTCGATTCCGTGGTCGTCGGTGACGATCCAGGGAGCGCGCAGTATCTTCTCGGTGCTGGTTGTGGGATGTTACATGCTTCTGCGCCGCCAGAAGTTTGTGTGGAATAAGACGGTGCTCTTCGGTGCGGTGTGCAATACGGTGATGGCGTTTGCCTTTGTGGCGGCGACCAAGCTCACGACGGCTGCCAATGCGATCGTGCTGCAGTTCACAGAGCCGGTGTTTGTCATTCTCCTGATGTGGCTGATCTTTCATAAAAAGCCGGGGCGGGATGCGGTGTTTGCCTGTGCGGGAGTCTTTGCCGGGATTCTCTGCTTCTTTTATACGTCGCTGGATGCCGGAGCCATGGCGGGGAATCTGCTTGCGATTCTCTCAGGTCTTGCCTATGCGCTTGTGATGATGCAGAAGAAATTCCGCGGAGCGGACTTTGAATCGTCGCTTCTGGTATCCTGTGCGCTGAGCGCGGCGATCGGAATCCCGTTTTACGGGCAGGAGAACGAGATGTCACTGCATATCTGGTTCTTCGTGCTGCTGCTCGGCGTGGTGCAGTTTGGTCTGTCCTATGTGTTCCTGTCGCGGGGACTGGATGCGGTCTCTCCGGTCACGGCGTCGCTGACCTCGACGATCGAGCCCATCTTAAATCCGATTCTGGTGGCTGTCTTTTATGGGGAGACAATCGGTGCAACTGCTGTCATCGGCGCCCTGCTGGTGGTCGGTTCGGCGACGGTCTACAATGTAAGGCAGGCAAAAAAGCGCTGGCTGAATCCGTACAAAAAGGCTGGAAGAAGTCATACAAAAGGTACAAAAAAGACAAAAATATATGAGCAGCCGGTAAAATATTTGTTAAAAAAGGAAATTGCTGAACAAAAAGTGTCATGCTATAATAACTTCTAAATTCAGATATCAGATGACATGTGCAAGGGAGCACCGCGGTAGCGGCTGCTCTCTTTTTTTTATGTAATAGGCAACTTCGTTCCTATTACATAAAAAAGCTCCCCGGGGATCGCACTGCGGCGGAGACGGAAGATATCGCAAGAGCGACCCGCCGCAGGCGGAGAATCCTGCAGGCAGGATTCTTATTTAATGTAATAGGCAATACCATATTGCGCTAAGATGTGAAAGCCTGGCTGCCGTAGATAAAAACAACCGCGTAATCATATTATGAGCGGCAGACACAGACAAAAAAGGACGATTTTTTGAGGAGGAGAAGAATGCAGACGGAAGAGATTTTAAGTGCCGGAATTGATATTGGAACGTCGACGACGCAGCTTGTGTTCAGCAGGATGATTCTCCAGAACACAGGCGGATTTGGCAGAATTCCACAGATCAAGGTGGTGTCCAAGGAGGTCATCTACGAGAGTGAGATTTATTTTACACCGCTGTCATCCCGGGAGGAGATTGACGGGGAGCGCGTGCATGAGATCATAAAAAAGGAATATGAGAAGGCGGGCGTTTGTCCGGCAGATCTTGCAACCGGAGCCGTCATCATCACGGGGGAGACTTCACGGAAAAGAAATGCCGAGTCGGTAGTGCGGGCGATCGCCGATGTGGCGGGAGAGTTCGTCGTGGCGACAGCGGGAGCGGATCTGGAGTCTGTTCTGGCAGGAAAAGGTGCGGGAGCCGCGGATTTGTCCCAAAAGACGGGGAAGCGGGTAGTCAATCTGGATATCGGCGGCGGCACGACAAATATCTGCGTTTTTGAGAACGGAAATATGGTTGATACGGCATGCCTCGACATCGGCGGCAGACTGATCCGCGTGAAGGATGGCAGGGTGACCTACATGGCGCCCAAGCTGCAATGGCTGTGCGGCAGGCTTGAGATTGATCTTGCGGAGGGCGGAACGGCAGAACTGGAAAAGCTGCGCAGACTCACCGCTGCGATGGCGGAACTTCTTGCGGAGGCAGTGCATCTGGCGCCGGAGGCAGCAGAGCTTTCCTACATGCAGACCAACCATCTTCTGGCGGATAGCACGCCGCCCGATATTGTGATGTTCTCCGGCGGGGTGGCGGCATGCTTCGGGGAAGAGGAGGATCTGTTCCGCTATGGGGACATCGGAATCCTTTTGGCGCAGGCGATCCGGAAGAACGAAGCGTTTCGCCGGGCGGCAGTGACGGATGCGCGGGAAACCATGCGGGCGACGGTGATCGGCGCGGGAAACTACAGCATGAACATTTCCGGAAGTACGATTGAGTACACGACGAAACCGTTTCCGTTAAAAAATATTCCGGTGGTGAAGCTTCCGCTGGAGCGTGAGGAAGAGATTGAAAAACTGCCGGAAAACATGCACCGGGCGCTGCAGCTTTATAGGGAGGATCAGGAAAAAGACCGGCAGGTGGCGCTTGCCATGAAGGGGTTAAAGTGCCCTGCTTTCGCACAGGTACAAAGAATAGCAGAACTGATTGCAGACCAGTATGTCAGGGAGTGCGGCATGGGCAGGCATCTGATCCTGGTGCTTGAGGAGGATATCGGAAAAGCAATCGGGCAGGCGCTGCATCACAGACTGAAAGAGAAGTGCAGCGTTATCTGCATCGATGGAATCAGCTGCGGGAGCGGAGATTTTATTGATCTGGGCGAACCGGTTGCATCGGGTAACGTCATTCCCGTGATAGTAAAGACATTGATATTTAATGGTTAGGAGTAGCTTATGATATTAAAGACACGGATGCTGGGGCAGACCTATGAATTTAAGGATGTAAAAGATGTGCTGGCAAAGGCGAGCGAGAAAAAATCGGGAGACGAGCTGGCAGGTGTGGGAGCGGAGAGCGCCTTAGAGCGGATTGCCGCTAAGGAGGTGCTGGCGCAGCTGACCGTGGCAGATTTAACAGAGCATCCCGTGGTGCCCTACGAGGAGGATGCGGTGACGCGGATCATTCAGGATGATATCGATGAAACGGTCTACGGCACGATCAGGGACAGAACGATCCAGGAGATGCGGGAGTGGATTCTCTGTGACGTCACAGACAGCGGGGCGCTGATGCGCGCAAGCCGGGGAATGACCAGCGAAGTGATTGCCGGGATCTCCAAGATCATGAGCAATATGGATCTGATTCTTGCTGGAAGCAAGATCCGGGTGACGGCGACCTGCAATACCACGATCGGCACAGAAAACGTGCTCGCGTCGAGACTGCAGCCCAATCATCCGGTGGATGATGTGGAAGGCGTGGCAGCCAGCACCTTAGAAGGACTCAGTTACGGCATCGGCGATGCTGTCATCGGGCTGAATCCGGCGATTGATACGGTGGACAGCACGCTTGCAATCTGGAAAGTGCTCGGGGACATCCGGGATAAATATGAGATTCCGACACAGACCTGTGTGCTCTCACATGTGACGACACAGATGGAGGCGCTTAGAACCGGGCAGGGAAGCGCCGATCTGTGTTTCCAGTCGATTGCGGGATCGGAGGCGGCGCTCTCGGCGTTTGGCATCAACACCGGGATGCTGTCGGAGGCGGAGATGCTGTTTCGGGAGGAGGGACCGGCAAAGGGTCCAAACGTCATGTATTTTGAGACAGGGCAGGGTTCGGAACTGTCATCCTCGGCGGCGTTTGGCAGCGATCAGCAGACGATGGAATGCAGATGTTACGGTCTGGCACGGCACTATCATCCGTTTCTGGTGAACACGGTGGTAGGTTTCATGGGGCCGGAGTATATCTACGACACCAAGCAGCTCACAAGGGCGGCGCTTGAGGACGTATTCTGCGGGCATCTGCACGGACTGCCGATGGGCTGCGACGTATGTTATACGAACCACATGCCGACCGATCAGAACGACTCGGAGACGATCCTGACACTTCTGGGAACGGCGGGCGTTCACTATGTGATGGGACTGCCGCAGGCGGATGATATTATGCTGATGTATCAGTCCGCCAGCTATCACGATGTGGCGAGTATCCGGCAGCTGCTGAAAAAGGAGCCGATACCGGAGTTTAAGGCATGGCTTGAAAAACGGGGCATCTGGGAAAACGGGCATCTCGGCCCGACCGCCGGAGATCCGTCCATATTCTTTAAATAGGAGGAACGGGATTTATGAGTGAAAAAGAGACCGCCTGCCTCCGCGATATTACAGAGACAGACATTATGGAATATATGCAGGTGGAGCACCCGCATAATGAAAAGGAACTCTGGAAGATGAAGCATGCGACGCCCGCACGGATCGGGATCGGACGGTGCGGCGCACGCTACACGACCGAGGCGCAGCTCCGGTTTCTGGCGGCGCATGCGGCGGCAAACGACGCGGTGTTCAATGAAGTGCCGGAGGAAGTGGTAAAGGAGCTTGGCGTTTTTGAGGTGCGGACAAGATGCGCCAATAAAAACGAAATGCTCCTCCGCCCGGACTGGGGCAGGGAGTTTTTGCCGGATGCCAGACAAAAAATTGTGGAAAACTGTGTCCATCATCCGCAGGTACAGATCTATTTCGGCGACGGGCTGTGCTCGCCGTCCATCAAGGCGAACATTCCGGATCTGTTTCCAACCATAAAAATGGGTCTGGAGGATAAGGGAATTACCGTCGGGACGCCGTTTTTCGTGCGGTATTGCAGAGTGAATACCGCGCGGACGGTCGGACCGCTTCTGGATGCGGAGGTGACCTGCGTGCTCATCGGAGAGCGCCCGGGTCTTCTGACGTCAGAGAGCATGTCGGCATATATCGCCTACCATGCGAGACCGGACATGCTTGAGTCGGAGTATACGGTCGTATCGAATATCAGCAGGCACGGTGTGCCGCCGGTGGAGGCAGCCGCACATATTGCGGATCTGATCGCACAGATCCTGGAAAAGAAAAAAAGCGGCGTAGAATTTTCAAAAGCAGAATAAAGACATGGTTGCGAAGGAGCACAGGCGGGACGTCTGTGCTCTTTTTCTATAGGAGCAGCAAGACAGACAAAGGAGGATACGTTATGGAGAAAAACGAAGGAGGTCAGCTGGTGCGTGCTCTCGGACTGAAAGAGTCGATCAGTATGACGATAGGAACGGTAGTAGGAGTGGGACTGTTTACCTGTGGTTCCTCACAGATTGGATATGTCGGATCGGGGATTATTGTAATTACATTTTTATCCCTGCTCATCTCGATCTGGCCCTGTCTGATCTACGGCGAGATGTCGGCGGCACTTCCGTGTGCCGGAGGTACTTACAATTATGCGAAGCGCGGACTCAACCGGGTCTGGGCGAATCTGGCAGGCTGGCATTACATCATCTCTGTGGTCGGCATCGGTGCGGGTGAGACACTGGCATTTTCCAATTATTTTAAAATTCTGTTTGGAGAACTCGGCATCAATATCGAGAGCGTGGATTCGCGGGTCATTGCGATTGTGTTGGTTCTGTTTTTCCTGATCTTAAACTTCCTGGGGAATTGAGATGTCCGGAAAAGCGCAGACGGGATTCATTTTCTTCTTCTGGGGCTGTGCCGTGGCATGGTTCTTATATATGATACCGCGCATCCACCTGGACTATTTCGGCGGGATTGCCATGGATTCCCTGCCGCCGTTTAAGGAAATGATGTACATTTTCGGGCTGGTATGGTGGTGTTATACCGGATTTGAGACCTGTGTATCGATGGGGGCGGAGACGAAATATCCGCAGTATACGCTTCCGAGAGCGTTAAAAGTATCGGTATTCCTTGTATTTGCAGTCAACGCGTTATTCCAGTGGTTTCTTGTCGGACTGGTGCCGCACGAGTTTTACCACATCCTTGCAGTGGCAGACGCACCGTATGCGGAGGGACTCCGGGCGGCCGGACTGGTGGGCTTCCCGATCATTCTGCTCTGCATCGGCATTGCATTCGGCGGCGATCTCTCCACCATCAATCCGGGAATTGCGGCACCGGCGCGCTACATCTACACGATGGCGGAGGACGGTTCCCTGCCGAAGTTCTTGTGCAAGGTACATCCGAAGTATAAGACACCGTATATGGCGGTTCTTGTGGTCGGCATCATCAATATTATCCTGATTGCAACCGGGTCAATCAATTATATCGCGTCGGTATCGCTGATCTCACTCGCAGTATGTTATATGATTGGCTGTCTGGCTTACCTTGGCTTAAAGAAGCACTATCCGGATATGAACCGGCCGTACAAGGCGCCGGCAGGAACGGTCGGATGCTATGTCACGATTGCAGCCTACACTATTATTCTGATTTTCGCAGACCGCATAGCGCTTCTGACGGCGGCGGTTGTGACTGTGGCAGCGATTGTCTACTGGGCGCTTTTCACCAGAAAGCATGAGAATAAGATTCCGTCCATCGAGGAGGAGATCGGTATCCTCGAGGAGCCGTCCCCCCAGGAAAAGGCAAAGATGGACAGGAGTACCGGATCTGGAAAGCCGGCACGATCCTTGTGACGGTGATAGCACTTGGCATTTACATTATTCCGGTCTTATTTTAAAATTTAAGGGATTGGAAAGGAGCACGGTATGAGACTTTATGAGGGTAACATTTTAACCTGTGACAAAGAGAACCGGATTGCACATTATCTGTTGGAGGATCAGGGGAAAATCCTTTACTGCGGGGACGAGCTGCCGGCCGGCTGTGTGGCGGCGGAGCGCGTGTCCACCGGGGAGGGGGCATTGATTCCGCCGTTTGTGGACAGTCATATCCATTTCGCAAGTTACGCGACGTTTCATGCCGGGCTCAATGTCATGAATGCGCGGAGCAATGAGGAGATTCTTCAGATGCTCCGGGAGCATGTGAAGAAAACGAAGGAAAAGCTGGTGATCGGGTTTGGCGCATCGCCGTATTCCGTGTCAGACGGACATCTGGTGCGCAGGGTGCAGCTGGATGAGGTGTGTCCCGACAAACCACTCTTTCTGGTAAAGTATGACGGTCACGCGTGTGTCGTCAACACGGTGCTGTTAAACGAAGTGCGCGGCAAGGTGCAGCATCTGCGCGGTTTTCATGAGGATACCGGGGAGATGAACCAGGAGGCATTTTTCGCCGTCTCGGATTATATCACAGCTTCGCTCTCTACGGTGCAGCTGGTGGCGCACATGCAGAAGGCGCTGGACGATCTGGCTGCGCGCGGCATCGGCATGATCCATACGGTCAGCGGCGTCGGCTTTGCGAGAGATCTGGACGTCGATCTGGAGCGTTTTTTTGCGCGCGGCATCACAAACGGCATGCAGATGCGCGTGTTTATGCAGACGCTCGATGTGAATAAGGCGGTAAAGCGGAAGCTTCCGAGAATCGGGGGCTGTTTTGAGACAGCGCTTGACGGATGCTTCGGTTCCATGGATGCGGCACTGCTCTCGCCGTATGAAAACACGTCGGACTGCGGCGTACTCTACTATTCGGATGAAAAAGTGACGGAATTCTGTAAGGCGGCAAACCGCGCCGGTCTGCAGATCGAGATGCACGCGATCGGCGATAAGGCGTTTGTGCAGGCGGTGCGTGCCATCAAGGCGGCGCTTGACGATCTGCCCAGAGAAGATCACAGACATACGATCATCCATGCATGTCTGCCGACTGCGGAGGAGATTGCGGTCTGTGAGCGGTATCACATCAATCTGGCAGTGCAGACGGCGTTCATTGACTGGCCGCAGGAGCCGGACAGCTATCTGGAGCAGATCCTCGGAGAGCGTGCGGGCAGGCTGAATCCGATCCGCACATTCTGCGAACACGGACTGATTTTAAGTGCGGGATCGGACGGACCCTGCACAGATCCGGACCCGCTTTTATGGATGTATAAGGCATGCAATCACAGCAATCCGGCAGAATCCATCTCCGTGCAGCAGGCGCTGCGCATGTGTACCTACAACGGATATTACACGACCTTTGATGAGAGGGAGCGCGGAAGTCTGGAAGCGGGAAAAATAGCGGACATGGTGTTGCTGGACCGCAATCCTTACGACATCCCGAAGGAGGAACTGGCTTCCGTCAAAGTGAAGCAGCTCTACCTGCGGGGGCAGGAATATAAAAAAGGAAACGGCGGCGGAGCCGCACAGATTCTGCGCGGAATGATAAAGCGGGGAAAATGCTGACCGGCATTTTTCCCAGTTAGGGACAATCTTACAGACATTTTACATTTCCCTTCTAAATTTTACACAACGCACCCGAACAATTTTACAAACCTCCGATATGATAGAAGAAATAAGAAGCTATCATATCGGAGGTTTTTGTATACATGGAAAAACAGACATTGGTATGGGCGCACCGCGGCGCAAGCGGCTACGCGCCTGAAAATACACTGGAGGCATTCCGGAAAGCGATTGAGATGGGCGCGGACGGCGTGGAGCTGGATGTGCAGCTCACAAAGGATGGAGAACTGGTTGTCATCCACGACGAGACGGTTGACCGTACCAGCGACGGCAGCGGCTGGGTCAAAGATTTTACATACGCGAGAATTTCCAGATTTAATTACAACCGGACGCATAAGGAAGGGTACGAGCGGGCAATGATCCCGACGCTCGAGGAAGTCTATGAGCTGTTAAAGCCGACGGGACTTACGATCAATGTGGAATTGAAGACCGGCGTGGTCTTTTATCCGGAGATCGAAGAGCGCGTGCTTGACCTGACCGCCCGCATGGGACTGGAGGAGCGCGTGTGGTACTCGTCGTTTAACCACTACACGGTGCAGCGCATCAAGGAGCTGAATCCGCAGGCGAAGACCGGCATGCTCTACTGTGACGGCATTGTCAATCCGGTCAGCTATGGCGCGCTTGTCGTGGGCGCAGACGCCATGCATCCGGCGCTCTACAATCTGCAGTATCCGAATTACATGGAAGACTGTAAGAAGCACGGAAAGCGCGTACACGTCTGGACGGTGAACGAGGAGCAGTACATGCGCATGGTGTGCGAGATGCAGGTGGACGCCATGATTACGAATTATCCGGACGTGGGCAGGCGGATCGCTGCCGAGTATCTGGACGGAACGCTGACACCGGAGCTGGTGCGCGTGATAAAGAAGCAGGGGAAGCAGGGATGATGCCGGAGGATAGAAGCTGTGCGAAAGAGGAGAAGGCTGCTTATGCCGCCTGGATGGCGGAGACGGTAGAGCCTTATCTGAAAGAGCACGGCGAGAAGGGCTATCTTAAGATGGAAGATGGCATGTCGATCGCTTACCGGCGCTATTTTCTGCCGGATGCGGGGAAATGTGTTGTGATTTCCCACGGGTTTTGCGAATTCGCGGAAAAATATAACGAAGTCGCATACCGTTTTTCTGCAGGCGGGATACTCGGTCTATGTGCCGGAACACCGGGGACACGGGTATTCCGGGCGCGAGGTGGATGACCCGGAGTTAGTGCATGTGCAAAGCTATGACAGCTATGCCGCAGATCTCGCGCGTTTTGTGGAGACGGTCGTAAGTCCCGGGGAGGAACACCGGATCGTGTTTGCACATTCGATGGGAGGCGCCATTGCAATCCTTGCACTGGAACGTTATCCGCAGTTGTTTGAGGCGGCAGTCCTCTCCGCGCCGATGTGTGCCATGCAGACCGGAAAATATCCGCGGTTTCTGGCAAAACTGCTGGCGGAGTTCTGCTGTCTGGCCGGAAAAGGAAAATGCTTTGCCACACTGGCGGGACAGCAGGGCTTTTCAGAGACGCCGCAGTTTGAGGGGAGCAGCTGCCTTTCAAAAGAGCGTTATGACTATATGTTTCAAAAGCGGCTCTTAGATGAACATTACCGCACCTACGGCGGAAGTTATGCCTGGGTCCGCGCAGGGCTTCGCGCCAGCCGTGAGCTGATGCGGCGGGAGAATCTGGCAAAGATCAAGGTGCCGGTGCTGCTTTTTGCAGCAGGTCGTGACCACATGGTGGATAACGATGCGATCGTGCGGTTTGTGGAGGAGACGGAGCGGACGGAGCTTTTCTTTATGTCGGATTCCAGACATGAGATTTTTAATGCGGATGAGCGGACGCGTGCGAAATATTATGATAAAATATTCCGCTTTATTAAGGAAGAAGAGGTAAAAGATTATGAAAACGAAAATGAGCAGACTCGAAAAATTCTGGGTACTGTATGACGTCGGAAATTCGGCGTTCACACTGCTGGTGTCGACGATTATACCGATCTACTACAAAAACATGGCGTCCGCAAACGGCATCAGCGCATCGGACTCCACCGCATATCTAAGCTACGCCATCTCGATCTCCACGCTGATCGTGGCGGTTTTAGGACCGGTGCTTGGTGCGGTCGCCGACAATAAGAACCGCAAGAAGCCGCTGTTTACATTTTTCATGATGATGGGAGTGCTCGGCTGTGCGGCGCTTGCGATTCCAAGGACCTGGATTCTGTTCCTTGCCATTTTTGTAATTGCAAAAGTCGGATTCTCCGGAAGCCTCATTTTCTACGATTCCATGCTTGTGGATGTCACGACGGATGAGCGGATGGATGAGGTGTCCTCCCAGGGCTATGCGTGGGGATACATCGGAAGCTGCGTGCCGTTTGTGGCGAGCCTCGGTCTGATCCTCGGCGCGGACGCAATCGGTATTTCCGGCACGGTTGCGATGATGATTGCATTTTTTATCAACGCGGCATGGTGGGTGGCTGTGACACTCCCGCTGCTGCGGAACTATCAGCAGAAATACTATGTAGAAGCGGGCGGCACCGATGTGCGCGGGATCTTTTCCAGACTGGCAGAAGTCTTTGCGGAGATCCGGGATGACAAAAAGGTGCTGTGGTTTCTGGCAGCGTTTTTCTTCTATATTGATGGTGTGTATACCATCATCGAGATGGCGACCTCCTACGGAAAAGACGTCGGAATCAGCGACACCAGCCTTCTGATGGCATTGCTGCTCACACAGGTCGTCGCATTCCCGTGCGCGATTCTGTTCGGAAAACTGACCCAGCGCTTTGCATCTTCAAAACTCATTTCGGTCTGCATCGGCGCTTACTTTGCGGTTGCGGTCTATGCACTCTGGCTGGATGCGGCGTGGAAATTCTGGACGATGGCAACGTTTGTCGGCGTATTTCAGGGAGCCATCCAGGCGCTCTCCCGTTCCTACTATGCCAAGATCATCCCGAAGGAAAAGTCGACGGAGTATTTCGGTATCTTCGATATTTTCGGAAAAGGAGCTTCTTTTATGGGAACAATGCTGATGGGAATCACCACGCAGCTGTTTGATACATCAAGAGCCGGTGTGGCAGCGATCGCCGCCATGTTTGTTGTGGGATTTATCTGCTTTCAGATGCAGCGCCGGTGCATGGCGGGGGAGACGTCACAGAGCGGTGCGATAGGAGGCGCAGCGGGTTTTGCCAAAGAATGATTCTAAAAAGAAAAAGAAGCGAATAGAAATAAAGGAAAAACAAAACGGAGAACAAAAATTGCCGAATGAGGACCTGTTGAGTGAGAAACTGTTACAGCCGATGGTGCAGCTATCCTATGCCGCCGCCATGGATCTCGTACAGGCACGATTAAGAATGATCAATGCTGACCTGACGGAACAATGCCACCGCCAGGTCATTCGCAATATGTCCTGCCGCATCAAGACGCCGGACAGCGTCACAAAAAAACTCAAAAAGAAAGGGCGGGAAGTCTCCTTTGAGGAGGCGGTGCAGACTCTCAATGACATCGCCGGCATCCGGGTTGTGTGCTTTTTCTGCGACGACATCTACCGGATTGCGGATGTTATCAAGAAGCAGAAGGATTTTCATATTATCAAGAAAAGGATTATGTGAAAAATCCCAAGAAGAGCGGCTATCAGAGTATTCATGTGATTGCGGGCGTTCCGGTGACGTACAATGATACAGTCACAGAGATCCGTGTGGAGATCCAGATCCGCTCGTTTGCAATGGATTACTGGGCGGAGCTGGACACACAGATGTGTTATAAGAAGGATGCCGGCCAGATCGCCAATGTGGAGCGCGAGACGCGCGGCTACTCGGATGTGATCGCAAAGGTGGACAATAAGATGTTAGAGCTGCGCCGGCAGATTGAAATGATGTGACAGGATTTTTACACAGGTTTTACATAAGTGCTCTTCTGCATTTTACATTCCTCCCGTAAAGTAAACCATGTTCTAAGAAACGAGGTAAAAAAAAAACGGAGAAGAAATTCCGTAAAATTGAATGGAGGATTCAAAATGAAGAAGAAAGTAATGTGTATGTTATTGACAGGTGTTATGGCAGCGGGCATGTTCGCAGGATGCGGCAGCAGTGAGACAGCAGACACCACCACAGACGCAGCAGCAACCACAGATGCAGCAGCTACCGCAGACGCAGCAGATACCACAAGCGAAGCTGCACCGGCAGAGAATGCAGATTTCGATCATACATCAGCAATCGCCGTATATTCCCGTGAGGATGGTTCCGGCACAAGAGGAGCATTCATCGAGCTGTTCGGTGTGGAAGAAAAAGATGAGAGCGGCGAGAAAGTGGATAACACCACAGAGGAAGCGATCATCACCAACAGCACGGACGTTATGCTCACATCGGTAGCAGGTGATACCTACGCAATCGGTTATGTATCTCTCGGTTCCTTAAACGACACGGTAAAGGCAGTAAAGATCGACGGAGCAGAGGCTACCGTAGAGAACATCAAGAGCGGTACCTACAAGATCGCAAGACCGTTCAATATTGCAACAAAGGGCGAGGTCAGCGAGGCTGCACAGGATTTCATCAACTACATCATGAGCGGTGACGGACAGAAAGTAATCTCCGACAACGGTTATATCGGAGATGATTCCGCAGCAGCATTCGAGTCCAACGGAGCAGAAGGCAAAGTCGTAGTCGGCGGTTCCTCTTCCGTATCTCCGGTAATGGAGAAACTGATCGAGGCTTACAAGGCAGTCAATGCAAACGTGGAGATCGAGCTTCAGACAAGTGATTCTACCACAGGTATGACCGGCGCAGCAGACGGCACACTCGACATCGGTATGGCTTCCCGCGAGTTAAAGGATTCCGAGACTGAGGAAGGGCTTACCGCAACGAAGATCGCCATGGACGGTATCGCAGTGATCGTAAACCAGGAGAACCCGGTAGAGGATCTCTCCTCCGACACTGTAAAGGGTATCTTCACGGGCGGGACAACAACCTGGGATGCAGCAAACTAGGACGGACAGCTGAAAATAGCATAGCAGGACGGACCGGGGGAACAGAATGTTCTTCCGGTCCTTTCGTGGAACATACACATTATTTAGGAAAAACCTGTAAATGGAGGTTCTGATGAAAAAAAGAGAGAAGATCATGGAATATGTATTTCTGCTGGCTGCGGTCATCTCCATCGTGGCGGTGGCGCTGATCTGCATATTCCTGTTTGCAAACGGAATCCCGGCAATGAAGAAAATCGGATTTGTGGAATTCCTGACCGGAACCAAGTGGAAGCCGGGAAACAATAAATTCGGTATTTTCCCGATGATACTGGGAAGTATCTACGTCACCGGAGGCGCGCTGATCATCGGTGTGCCGGTCGGTGTACTCACATCTGTTTTTATGGCAAGATTCTGTCCGGAGGGACTGTACAAGCTCCTAAAGCCGGTCGTGAATCTGCTCGCGGGCATTCCGTCTATCGTATACGGATTTTTCGGACTGGTTGTGCTCGTACCGTTCATCCGGGAACATTTTAAGAACAGCAACGGACAGAGTATTCTCTGTGCGTCGATTCTTCTGGGAATCATGATCCTGCCGACCATCATCGGAGCGTCCGAACCGACGATCCGCGCAGTGGAGCAGAGTTATTACGAAGGAGCGCTGGCACTCGGGGCAACGCATGAGCGAAGCGTTTTACCGTTGTGGTACCGGCGGCAAAATCCGGTATACTGGCTGCGGTCATCCTCGGCGTCGGACGTGCACTCGGAGAGACGATGGCGGTCATGATGGTCGTGGGCAACCAGCCGCGTGTCCCGAACAGTATTCTGCAGGGCGTCCGCACACTGACGACGAACATTGTCATGGAGATGGGCTATGCGACGGATCTGCACCGGGAGGCGCTGATCGCTACTGGCGTGGTGCTGTTTGCGTTTATTCTGATTATCAATCTGTGCTTCTCGGCAATCAAGCGAAGCGGAAAGGAGTAGGGGATGGAGCAGATAAATCCGATCAACAAAGTAACACTGAAAGATAAAATGAAATCCTATACCAGACATCCGGGCTCTTTGATCCTGCTGCTTCTGGTTCTGACTGCAGCCGCGCTCACGGTGGTGACGCTGCTTTTCCTGGTGGGCTACGTTCTCATCAGCGGTATTCCGTACTTAAAGCCGAGCCTGTTTGCGCTACATTATAATTCGGACAACGTGTCCATGCTTCCTGCCATCATCAACACGGTGGAGATGGTCGTGGTCTCACTGCAGTTTTCCGTGCCGTTTGGCGTGGGAGCGGCAATCTACATGATCGAATATGCCAGAAAGGGCAATAAATTCGTGGAGGTTGTCCGCTGACCGCGGAGACGCTGACCGGTATTCCTTCTATTATCTATGGTCTGTTCGGTATGCTGTTTTTCAACATTGCACTGCACTGGCGTTATTCCATGCTCTCCGGAGCGGCGACGCTTGCCATCATGGTGCTGCCGACAATTATGAGAACCACGGAGGAGGCGCTTTTATGTGTGCCGGATTCCTACAGAGAGGGAAGCTTCGGACTGGGCGCCGGAAAACTGCGGACAATTTTTAAGATTGTGCTTCCGGCAGCAATCCCGGGAATTCTATCCGGTATCATTCTCTCGATTGGACGTATCGTCGGAGAGACCGCAGCGCTCATCTACACGGCGGGTACCGTGACCGGCGTGGCGGGACTCATGGATTCCGGGCGTACGCTCGCCATCCATATGTATGTGCTTTCTAATGAAGGTTTACATAAGAATGAAGCAAATGCGACTGCAGTGGTGCTGCTTGTCATTGTCCTTCTGATAAATGGAGTCTCATCCCTGATCGCGAAGCGGTTTGAGGCAGTGAAAGAATAGCGCAAAGCGCGGAAATGAGGAAAACATGGGAGAAAAGTTTAATATATCAAATCTGAATCTGTATTACGGCGATTTCCACGCGCTCAAGGACGTGGATCTGACCATTAACGAAAAAGAAATTACCGCATTTATCGGTCCGTCCGGCTGTGGAAAATCCACCTTTTTAAAATGCTTAAACCGCATGAACGACCTGGTACAGGGATGTAAGATCACAGGACAGGTGCTGCTCGATGGGGAAGACATCTACAGTGGCATGGATGTGAACCTGCTGCGCAAGCGTGTCGGCATGGTATTCCAGAAGCCGAATCCGTTCCCGATGAGCATTTACGACAACATCGCATACGGACCGCGCACGCATGGCATCCGCTCCAAGGCAAAGCTGGATGAGATCGTGGAAAAATCCCTGCGCGATGCGGCGATCTGGGATGAGGTGAAAGACCGGTTGAAAAAGAGTGCGCTCGGAATGTCCGGCGGACAGCAGCAGCGTCTGTGCATCGCGCGTGCGCTGGCGGTCGATCCGGAAGTGATTCTGATGGATGAGCCGACGTCTGCGCTTGACCCGATCTCAACCTCGAAGATCGAGGATCTCGCGGTGGAACTGAAGAAAAAATACACGATCATTATGGTGACGCACAACATGCAGCAGGCAGTGCGTGTGTCTGATAAGACCGTATTCTTCCTGCTCGGCGAGGTCATTGAGAGCGGAGATACGGAAAAATTGTTCTCCGTGCCGCAGGATAAGCGGACAGAGGATTACATTACCGGACGTTTCGGTTGATGAAAGGAGCAAGCAATGAGAAACAGATTTGAGAGACAGCTGTTAGAACTGAACAATGAACTGATCCAGATGGGAAGCATGATTGAGCACGCGATTGAGATGGGGATCTCCGCGCTGGTGCGCCAGGATGTGGAGAAGGCGAAGAAGGCGATCGCCTACGATGAGGAAATTGACGAGCAGGAAAAGACCGTGGAGTCGCTCTGCATGAAGCTGCTGTTGCAGCAGCAGCCGGTTGCAAAGGATCTGCGCCTGATCTCCGCGGCGTTAAAGATGATTACCGATATGGAGCGGATCGGAGACCATGCGGCGGATATTTCCGAGATGACGATTCTGATGTCCGATGCGACATACGAGCGCAGCGCGATCAACATTGATCTGGTGGAAAGCATGGCGAAAGAGACCACCGATATGGTTATCAAATGCGTGGATGCGTTCGTCAACAAGGATCTGGAGCTGGCGCGCACGGTGATAGCGCAGGATGACGTGGTCGATGATCTGTTCGCGGACTTTAAGCAGCAGCTGATCAAAAAGATCAATGAGAACGTCAAAAACGGCGAGCAGGCGACGGATATGCTGATGGTGGCAAAATATTTTGAGCGTATCGGCGATCACGCGACAAACATTGCCGAGTGGGTCATCTATTCGATCACGGGAGAGCACGAGAAGTAGGAAATCGGTCTAAAAACCGTGATTTTACACAGATTTTACATAAAGCTTACCGGAAAATTACCTGAAATTAAAAAATTTTACCGACTCCTTGGATTGTAATTGCAAAACGTCAAAAAATACGTTATAAATGATTATGTATGCGTATGTAAAAAAGATGTAAAGCAATGAGATGCAAAGGAGATTAGAATGGATATTTTTGGAGTACTGTCCCTGATTGGCGGGTTGGCATTATTCTTATACGGAATGCATGTGATGGGTGCCGGACTGGAGAAGATGTCAGGCGGAAGGCTGGAGCGCATCCTGGAGAATCTGACATCGAATCCGTTAAAAGCGGTACTGCTCGGTGCAGGTGTCACAGCGGTCATACAGTCATCTTCCGCGACGACGGTTATGGTCGTCGGATTTGTAAATTCCGGTATTATGAAGCTTTCACAGGCGATCGGAATCATCATGGGTGCCAATATCGGTACGACGATTACCGCATGGCTGCTCAGCTTGACGGGAATTCAGGGAGACAACCTTTTTATAAATATGTTAAAGCCGACATCGTTCTCACCGATTCTGGCTTTGATCGGTATTATTCTGCTGATGTCCGGCAAGAGCGATAAGAAGAAGATCACCGGAGAGATTCTGCTTGGATTCGTTGTGCTGATGTACGGTATGTCGGCGATGAGTGGTGCGGTGGAGCCGCTTGCGGACGTGCCGGAGTTCACGAACCTGCTTACCATGTTCAAGAATCCGGTGCTTGGAGTGCTTGCAGGAGCGCTGCTTACGGCGGTCATCCAGAGTTCTTCCGCTTCTGTCGGTATTTTACAGGCGCTTTCGGTAACCGGCGGATTTACATTTGGCACAGCGATCCCGATTATTCTGGGACAGAACATCGGTACCTGTGTGACGGCAATGCTCTCCGCAATCGGTGCGAACAAGGGTGCAAAGCGTACCGCGTTTGTACATTTATATTTCAACATGATCGGTACGGTTCTTTTCCTGTGCCTGTTTTATCTGGGGAATGCCATTTTCAGCTTCCCGTTTACGAACGACGTCGTAAATGCGGCGGATATTGCGCTGGTTCACAGTATTTTTAATGTATTTACCACTCTGGTTCTGCTTCCGTTTACGAAGGGACTGGAGAAGCTGGCATATCTTACGATTCCGAAGACAGAGGATGAGAAGAAGACAGCAAACGATGCGTTTGTAATCTTGGACGACAGATTCCTCTCGTCCCCGGCATTTGCGATTGAGCAGTGCCGTTCACTGGTAAGCCAGATGGCGGAGATGACAAGAGATGGATTCCTGGAGGCGATGGACGTGCTGGGCGAGTATTCGGAGGAGAAAGCACAGGATGTCATTGACAAGGAGAACCGGGTCGATGTCTATGACGACAAGATCACCGCATATCTGACGAAGCTGAGCAGTGAGAATCTGTCCTACAAGGACAGCCTACAGGTGACGTCGCTGCTGCACTGCATTACGGATTTTGAGCGTATCTCCGATCACTCGATCAATGTGGTGGAGAGCGTACAGCAGATGCGCAAGGAAAATCTGACGTTTTCCAGGAAGGGCGAGGAAGAGATGAATCTCTACGGTGCGGCAATCCGTGACATCCTGACAAGAACCACGGATGCGTTTGTGAACAACGATCAGGCGCTGGCGCATACGGTAGAGCCGTTAGAGGAAGTAATTGACGAATTAAATAAAGATGTGAAGAAGCATCACATGAAGCGGCTGCGCAAGGGCAAATGCAGTATGGAACTGGGACTGCTCCTGTCGGATCTCGCCATGAATTATGAGCGTGTGGCAGACCACTGTTCCAATATTGCCGTGTACATGATGCAGCTGAAGGATACACAGCTGGAGGAGCACAGTTTTACAGAGCAGCTGGATGAGGCGGAGAGCGCAGAGTTCACCAGACTGCTGGATGAGTTCGGAAGCAAGTATGCGCTGTAGTCTGTATCTTCGATCTGGTGTGCACAGGGAGCTGTGGAAGAGAGGAGAACAATGGCAACCATTTATATTGTGGAAGATGACGTCAACATCCGTGAGATTGAGCGCTATGCGCTGAAGAACAGCGGATATGAAGTGGAGGAATTCGAGAGCGGTGAAAGCCTGTTCAAACGGCTGGAGCGGGCGGTTCCGTCCCTTCTGCTGCTAGACATCATGCTTCCGGATGAAGACGGTCTGGAGATTCTGGGAAAGCTCCGGGCGAATAAAAATACGGCAGCCATTCCGGTCATTATGGTCACCGCAAAGACCAGTGAGCTGGACAAGGTCAAGGGACTGGATCTCGGAGCGGATGACTATATCACGAAGCCGTTTGGCGTGATGGAGCTGATCTCCAGAGTGAAAGCGCTGCTGCGCAGGACGCAGAGTGCGGCGGAGGAGACAAAGATCTGCCACGGCGAGATCCGGATGGACAACGACAAGCATGCGGTATTTGTCGGGAATGAGCCGTGTGAGCTGACGTTCAAGGAATACGAATTGTTGAAATATCTTATGATCAATGCGGGGATTGTTCTGTCCAGAGACAAGATCATGGATCAGGTATGGGGCTTTGAGTACGAGGGCGAGAGTCGGACCGTGGATATGCACATCAAGACATTGCGCCAGAAGCTTGGGGCGGCGGGAAGCTGCATCAAGACGATCCGCAATGTGGGATATATGATCGAGTAGACAAAAACCTATGAAGAAAAAATTAAATTCCAAATTTATGTTGATTGCGGCAATCGCCATTCTGGTGACTGCCGTATGTTCTATCGGGCTGTTTTACAGCATTCTGGTACAACAGATTTATGATGACTTAAAGGCAAATGCACATGTGATCTCCCGGCTGGATTTCGAGGATGCGTCGCAGGAAGTGTGCGATCAGCTCTCCGAGGATGGGCTGCGGATCACCCTGATTGCTTCGGAGGGAACCGTGCTTTACGACAGCATGGAGGACGAGACGAAGATGGAGAATCACAGAGGGCGTCCGGAGGTCGAGCGGGCGCTTGCAGTCGGGGAAGGCCGCGGGATGCGCAAATCGACGACTTCCGCGGAGCACACATTCTATTATGCGATGCGCCTCTCAGACGGAAATGTTCTTAGAATCGGAAAAGAGAGCGGCAGCATCTACCATCTGGCATGGAATATGACGATGCTTACGCTGGGTGTGGGATTGTGTGTATTCCTGGTGTGCGCCTTTTTTGCAAAACGCATGACAAAGCGCTTTGTGGAGCCGATCGAAAAGATGGCGGACAACATTGTGCTTGTCGATGAGCGGGAAGTATACGAGGAGATGCGTCCGTTTGTGTCGATGATCAAGCAGCAGCATATGGATATCTTAAACCATGCACAGATGCGGCAGGAATTTACCGCGAACGTATCGCATGAACTCAAGACCCCACTCACGGCGATCTCCGGCTACGCGGAACTGATCGCAAGCGGCATGACCAACGAAAGCGATACCGAGCATTTTGCAAATGAGATTCACCGGAGTGCGGAGCGTCTGCAATCTTTGATTAACGACATCATCAAGCTCTCGGAGCTGACAACAGTGACCTTAAGCTGGAGTTTGAGCCGATCGATCTCTATGCGCTGGCGACGACCTGCATCGATCAGATGCAGATTGCGGCGCAGAAGAACGAAGTCACATTGCTGCAGGAAGGCGGGCCGGTCACGATCAACGGCAACAAGACGCTCATCGAGGAACTACTCTACAATCTGTGCAGCAATGCCGTGCGCTATAATAAGAAGGGTGGCAGTGTGACCGTCATTACGGGCAAGAAGAACCAGAGACCGGCACTCACAGTGCGCGACACCGGCATCGGCATCCCGAAGGAGCAGCAGGACCGTGTCTTTGAGCGGTTCTACCGTGTTGACAAGAGCCGTTCCAAGTCGACGGGAGGCACCGGACTCGGGCTTGCGATCGTAAAGCACATCGTCGTGCAGCACGAAGCCCAGATCGAGCTCTCCAGCGAGGAGGGCGTGGGCACCGAGGTGACGGTAATCTTCTAGCCCGCGCGACGCGGCAGAAACCGGGGCGCTTTGGTATATTATGACGGCGGCCGGAGAAATCCGCCGGATTCTGCCGATTGCCGGGAGTCGCGATTCGATCGCAAAACCGGCGGTTTCTAACCATGCTGTTCTCACATCTGCGATCGTCCGTGTCTTTCCAAGCTTTGAACACGCTATGGGGAGTGTTCGCACAGCAAAAGACAATTTTAAAATTTTTGTGCAGTGCTTGGCACACCGGTGAGCAAAATATAAGAAATTGTCGCAATAAGCAAAGATCTCTTTGAAGTGATAAGTAATATTACAGGAATACCAGAGAACAAAAAGTTCCAGAATAAACAGACGGCGGCAAATTCTTTGAAGCAAAATTCGTGTATTTCTTCCATGCCGTGGCTGGCATCCCATTCCGTGTCTTGGCCACGTTTGGACACTCACGGAGTGTGTCCGACAAGCCGCAGACAATGAGCGGACTTTTGGTGTCCCTAATGGCACCTCTTCACAGACAATATAAAACCGCGCGAACCGAACTTGCCGGCATCTGCTATTGAAAATAGGGCAGATGCCGACTCAGACAGCGGCTTCGCGCGGTTATGTTTTGTTCAGAGGTGCCATAAAGGGACACACACAAAAGTCCTAAAATTGTCTGCCGGCTTGCGGACACAGTCCGTAGAGTGCTCCAAACTTGGAAAGACACGGATCATCACGGATGCCAGCTGCGGCATGGTTAGAAATACCGGATTTTGCGGTCAGACTTTGCCGCCGCATGTTTATCTGGAACTTTTAAGTATCTATTTCCCGTAATATTACTTATCAAAGCAAAGTGCGATATGCTTATTGTGACAGTTCCTTTTATTAAATCTGTAAAGAGGTGTGCCAAGCGCTGCCCAAAAGTCCACTCATTGTCTTTGCTGTGCGGACACACCCGCATAGAGTGTCAAAGCGTGGTAAGAGACACGAACCCGGATGTTCCAGTCGGCATGGAAGAAACCGCGCTATTTTGCTCAAACGAATCGTGACTCCCGGCAGCCGGCAGAAGCTTGCGGATTTCTTCCGGACGTCAGCATGAATTGCTGAACCGCCCCGTTCTATGCCGTGTGGAGCGCCTGCCGGGAGATTGCTGTCTCGGCGTCGGTGTCCGCGTCGTGCAGGCGGTGGTACTCTTCGATAAAACCGTTCATTTTGCCGGCTTCGGCGGCAAGCTCTGCGATGACGTTGTTGACGCTCTTGAAGCGCTCTGCATTGTCGGTACACATTGCGTTGGTCTCCTCCGCGGAGGCACTGATCTCCTCGCTTGTCGAAGAGAGCGTGTTGGTCTCATCGACCAGCATGGTGTTGGTTTCCTTTAAAATGCGTGTCTTCTCTGAGATGGCGGCGGCATTCTGTTCAAGGCCGGTCAGACCGGAGCGGATGCCGCTGAAATTTTCTTCAATATCATGAATCATGCTGACCTGATTGCCGATTTTGTCCATGACATGATCCATGGAGGCAATCGTGTCGCCGGCATTTTTGTTCAGCTTTGTGATGATTTCTTCAATATTTTCAGTGGACTGTTTGGTCTGCTCGGAGAGCATGCGGATCTCCTCCGCGACAACAGCGAACCCCCTGCCTGCTTCCCCTGCGCGCGCTGCTTCTATCGTGGCGTTCAAGGCGAGAAGATTGGTCTGTGCGGAAATCTGCTGGATAATGCTGATAATTTTTAACATATCCTGCGTGTGTGCCTGCAGTGCAGTCATATTTTCCTTGACGAGCTTATTCTCGGATTCTACTTCCTCCGTCTGGGTGACAATATTGCTCACAAGCGCCTGACCGGTCTCTACATTTTTACCAGAAGACTGGGAGATGTTGGTAAGTGCGTCTGCGATCGACACGGTATCGGCAATGATGTCCTGAATCCGTCCGGTCATGGAAGCCTGTTCCTGAATGCTTGCGACTGTGCTCTCCATGCTTACGGTAATGTCGCCCATTGCCTGGCTGACGCAGCCGGTTGCCTCTGTCATCTCCTCGATCAGCGCATGAATGGACTGGGTGGATTCATTGACGGATGTGCCGACGGTCACGATGGAATTCATCATATCCTCCTGCTTTTTCTTGTGGGCTTCCAGTTCGGCGAGCTCCTCTGTGTTGTGCAGGACGGCCACGCGGGACGCCAGGCAGGTGATTGTGTTGATGACAATAATAATGGAGCAGATGACAAAGATCATATTGGTTTCGGAAAGAGAGTTGGTTCCAAGCACATGGACAGAGTAAACACCGTTTAAAATACAGCAGACCATATTTAATACACCGGCGCAGATTTCCAGCTTCAGGTCAAAGTACATTAATAGTGCGACAAGTATGGGAATCATAAAGAGATTATAGACAAAAAGTTTTGAGGATAGACAGCTGACTTCATAAATGATCAGAAAGCATGTAAGTGCGACATTGCGGTAGCGTATGGAAACTGGATTAAAAAAATAGAACAATGTACTAACAGCTGCAGGGAGGGCAATCATGCCAGCAATGACAAAAAGACGGAAAAGAGCATGATTTCCCTGCAGAATGGTTCCGATAAACAGAAACATCATATAGATGGAAATGATGAGAACTGTAAGCATCAGACAATAGTTGGCACGCTTTGTGGAGCGTTCCTGTAACGTTAACTCTCTTGAATCGTTCATGATAGACCTCCTTTTCCTGTACGAAAGTACCAGATGTTTGTGATACTAACATAGACCTTGGTGCAGGTCTAAGGTCAATAGGAGGTTGAAAAAATCAGGAGTCTTCCAGCGGAAGATATACTTCGTAATAATCCAGGATGACATCTGGCTGTGCTATGCTGAAGACGTAGAAAGCGTAAGCTTCCGGTTTGCAGGAAAGCTGATGCTCCCCGGCGTATTTCAGGACGGCGGAGAGATCCCAGCACATCTCATGCTCGGTCGGAAATGCGGTTACGGTGTAGAGACAGCGGCAGCTTTCCCGTCTGGGCAGATTGGCTGGATTGAGTGGAGTGAGCGCAAGCATGGGCTCGCGGATCGCGAACTGGAGAGCACTGACCTGGCAGGAACCGGACGTTTCAACGGAGAGGAATGTAGCTGAAATTCCCCATAGAAAACAGCGGGGAGTGAAAGACATCTTTAACGTGCGGTAGCCTAAAAAGGCAGAATCTTGATGGTAAAGTGGATAGACTGCGGGAAGCGTCCGGATGCTTATAGTGCGGCTGCCTTCATCCAGGGTATCCAGATGCTGTTTCATATAAGACATTTTTTCGACTTCCAGGGTAAGCCGCCCGATCTCTTTTTTGCGCGAATCAATGAAGCCGGAAAAGCTTTCGGAAAGATCACCAAGGGTGGAGACAGCGAGAAGCCGCTTGATCTCCGCGATGCTCACGTTGAGCTTGCGGTAGAGACAGATTCCCATGATGCGGTGAATCTGCTCGGTGTTATAGTAGCGGTAGCCGTTTTCCGGATTGCGCGTGGGCGTGACAAGTCCCTCCTTCTCGTAGAGCCGGATGGCATCCGTGGAGATATTAAGTAAAGCGGCAACTTCATGGATCGTATATTGTATCATGACAGACCTCCATAGAAAATAAGAAGTATTTCAATCACAAGATATGTCTCATTGTACCATATTCTGACAAAAAATTAAAAGAAAAGAATGAAGAAAAAAGGATTTTATGGTACAATAATACGTCAGAGAACAGAGGGCAAAAGCAGGAGGAGAGGTTATGTTTTCCGTATCGGATATCAAGGAGGATGTGTATCCGGCAGTCTACCGGAGAGGAAAGGAATTATATGAGACAGGGGGCGTGCTGGATTTTGCGTATGATATTTACCTGGAGCATGATCTGCCCGTCGCCGAAGTGCGGGCGGAAGTCCGTGGAAGAGAACAGGGCAGCTACCGGGTGACGGTAGTTGTCGATGAGGAATACGGCTCGGTGTCGAGCAGCAACTGTACCTGCGAGGCATTTTATAATTATGAGGGGATGTGCAAACACTGTGTCGCAGCGCTTCTTGCCTACGTCAACCGCAGACAGGCGAAGGACATTCTGGCTGCGAAGCGCACCGGACATGAGGTGGGAGAGCAGGGAAGCGCCGCGGAGGAGAAGCCTGCCGCCCCGATGCAGACGGCGGGAGCGTTCAAGACGCTTTTGAACCAGTATTCACTGCGTGCCGGCGTGAGCTATCTGATTCCGGAGAGCGTCTATGGAAAGGTGGAACTGGAGCCTTATTTTAAGATGGATTACAGTTATGCGACGGTGGAGTTTAAGATCGGGATGGAGCAGAAGTATGTATTAAAGAATATTTCTGCCTTTTTACATTCCATCGAGCGGAATGAAAAGGTGCATTACGGAAAAAAGCTGGACTTTTATCACAACAGACAGGCATTTACAGAAGATGCATGGCGGATGGTAGAGTTTATGCGGATGCAGGATGACGACAAGAAGCGCCAGAGCAGATTTCATGCCTATTATGCTTACACCGGGGGATATGAGCGCACGATGGAGCTCGATGAGGTCGGCATCGACCGTTTTTTTGACGCCATCGGGGAAATGCCGTTATCTGCCGAAATCGGGTATCTGCCGGAGGAGGAGTATCATGTGCAGGAGGAAGAGCGCAAGCCGAAGCTTGAGATACGCGCAGGGGCGTCCGGTGTGTTCCTTGTGCTGGAGGATCTGCACGTCATAAGGGGAAGCAGATTTTACTATTTTTATGAAGACGGCATGATCTATCGCAGCAGTGAGGCTTTAAAGGCGAAGGCGGGAGATTTTTTTGACTATATGGAGCGCCAGACCGGCGGGGAATGTTATATTGCCGCGGAGGAACTGCCGTCGTTCTGCAGGGATCTGCTACCGCTTTTAAGGGAGACGTTCCGGGTAACGGCGGAGGGCTTCGATGAGACGCTCTATGTTCCGAAAAAGCCGGAGTTTGAGCTGTATCTGGACAAGCAGGACAACCAGACGGTCGGTGCGAAGCTGGTCGCTGCCTACGGGGACGACAAATATAACGTATTACAGAAGATTGAGCCGGGCGAGGTCCGGGATCTCGGGGAGGAGATGCGCGTGCGCACGCTGGTCGAGCCGTACTTCAACGAATACGGGCTCGGGCAGACGATATTCATCCTCTCGCACAATGAGGACATGCTCTATCAGCTCATCAGCAGTGGTCTGCAGCGCCTCAGCGAGTATATGTCGATCTACACGACGGAGGATTTCCGGGGAATGAAAGTCGTTTCTTCACCGTCGGTTTCGGTGGGCGTTGCGCTAAAGAGCGATCTTCTGGAACTGCAGATTCACTCGGATGAGATGTCGCGCGAGGAGCTGGCATATCTTCTGACCCGGTACGATCGGAAAAAGAAATACGTCCGTCTGAAAAACGGAGATTTTCTTGATGTGCGCGAGGATGGTCTGGGGCTGCTTGCGGAGATCAGTGAGGATCTCCGCCTGACAGAATCCGGACTGAAAAAAGGTCATGTGAACGTACCAAAATACCGCGCGATGTATCTGGACGCGGCGTTAAAGAGCAATCAGGAGCTTTCCATTGAGAAAAACCGCGAGTTCAAGGGCATGGTCCGCAATATGAAGACGATCGAGGACAGCGATTATGAGGTGCCGGATTCGCTCCGCAGCATCATGCGCGGCTACCAGAAGAGCGGTTTTCTGTGGTTAAAGACACTGCGCGAGAACGGATTCGGCGGAATCCTTGCGGACGATATGGGACTGGGCAAGACCCTGCAGGTCATCAGTCTGCTCTTGTCGGAACAGGAGAGTGCCAAGGCAGGAGAGCGGGAGTGGCACCGTTCCCTTTATCGTATGTCCGGCGTCGCTCGTCTACAACTGGCAGAAAGAGATCAGCCGTTTTGCACCGCAGATCAAGACGACGCTCGTGACCGGACTCGCCACAGAGCGCCAGAGGATTGTCAGACACACGAAGGAAGGGGAAGTGCTGATTACGTCCTACGATCTGTTAAAACGCGACGTGGAGTTGTACCGCGATATGGTGTTTGCGATTCAGGTGATCGACGAGGCGCAGTATATCAAGAACCCTGGAACCCAGGCGGCAAAAGGCGTCAAGCAGATTACCGCGGGTTTCAAGCTGGCGCTGACCGGAACGCCGATTGAGAACCGGCTGAGCGAACTGTGGAGTATTTTTGATTATCTGATGCCGGGATTTTTATATACTTATCAGCGGTTCCGGGAGGAGATCGAGATCCCGGTCGTGGTAAACGGGGATGAAAACCGTATGCAGCGCCTGCAGCGCATGATCCGACCGTTTATCCTGCGCCGTCTGAAGGGGGAAGTGCTGCGGGATCTTCCGGCGAAGCTGGAGGAGAATGTCTTCGCGAAGCTCGAAGGAGAGCAGCTTGCGCTCTATGACGCCCATGTGCAGCGCATGAAGGAGAGCCTGGAGGGCAAATCCGAGAAGGAATTCCGCTCCGAGAAGATCCAGATTCTTGCGGAGCTGACGAGACTGCGCCAGATCTGCTGTGACCCGGGGCTTCTGTTTGAGGGCTATAAGGGGAGTCCGCAAAGGCGCAGATGTGCATGGAACTGATCGAGAACGCGGTTGGCGCCGGGCACAAGGTGTTATTGTTCTCGCAGTTTACGTCCATGCTGGAACGTCTGGCGGCAGGGCTTAAGAAGGCCGGGATTGACTACTACATGCTGACCGGTTCTGTCGGCAAGGAAAAGCGCATGCAGATGGTAGAGAGCTTTAACGAGGACGACGTGCCGGTGTTCTGCATTTCCCTAAAGGCGGGGGGAACCGGGCTGAACCTGACGGCTGCGGATATTGTGATCCACTATGACCCGTGGTGGAACGTGGCGGTGCAGAACCAGGCGACGGACCGCGCCCACCGCATCGGGCAGAAGCATGTCGTGACGGTCTACAAGCTGGTATCCGAGGGAACGATCGAGGAGAAGATCATTGCGATCCAGGAGCGCAAAAAAGAACTGGCAAAACAGGTGCTCGAGGGGGAGGGAATGGATTCCGTTTCCTTTACCAAGGAGGAAATTCTCGAACTTCTGGGATAAAAAGGTTGTTTTTTCGACAAATCAGTTGACAAAAAATGTGGGCTGCTATATAGTAAGGAAACAGCATTATTGATGAATGCAGATTCCGTGAGGGAGTAGTTCGCGCAGAGCGTGATTTGTCAACAGACCGGTCGGACAGCCTGACCTGGCAAATCTTAAAGAATGAGACTCATGTATATCTTTGGTGTTATATCGCAGACGGAGACGGGAGCGGTGCGCAGAGGATATACATCAGTCTCTTTTTTTATGTGTGCGCCGGCGGAAAATGCATCATCCGGGCTGAATGTGTATGTGCGCCCTGTGGCAGGGGCAGAATAAAATGTGGAGGTTGGTATGGCTGTTTTTATTGAATTGCTGCTCATTGGAGTGGGCCTTTCGATGGACGCGTTTGCAGTGTCGATCTGTAAAGGCCTTGCGATGCGCAGGGTAAACAAAAAACAGGCGTTTGTGATCGGTCTGTTTTTTGGAGGATTTCAGGCGCTGATGCCGTTTATCGGCTGGGCGCTCGGCACACAGTTTGAGAGCTACATTACCAGTATTGATCACTGGATTGCCTTTGTGCTGCTGGTATTCATCGGCGGCAAGATGATCGCCGAGGCGGTGCGGCCGGAGGATGAGAATGTGGAGATCGACAAGCTGGATCCGCCACTCGACTTAAAAGAGATGCTTGTGCTGGCGGTGGCGACCAGTATCGATGCACTTGCGGTCGGAATTACATTCGCATTTTTGAATTACCCGATCGGGGAGGCGGTTACGATCATCGGTCTCACCACGTTTTGTATCTCCATCGGCGGCGTCTATGTAGGCAATTTTTTCGGAAACCGCTATAAGAAAAAGGCAGAACTTGCTAGGAGGCATTATCCTGGTGCTGATCGGCGTGAAGATTCTGCTGGAGCATCTCGGGTTTGTGGGATAGGTGCCGGACTACCGGAAGTTGAGATAATTTTGAGAAAATAATTACAGTAGAGAAAACAGAGAGGAATGGAGATTATTATGACAGAAATGCTTTGGGCAGTTGTGCTGCTTGTTGTTGGATTTGTGCTTCTGATTAAGGGAGCAGATTTTTTTGTGGAGGGAAGCTCTTCCGTGGCAAAGATGCTGAAAGTGCCCTCAATCATTATAGGACTTACGATCGTGGCGATGGGAACGAGCCTTCCGGAATGTGCGGTCAGTATTACGGCATCGGTAACGAACAATAATGCACTTGCAGTCAGCAATGCTATTGGCTCTAATATTTTTAATCTGATGGTGGTCTGTGGATTCTGTGCCCTTTTTAATCCACTCTATGTGGAAAAGAGTACGTTAAAAAAAGAGTTTCCGTTTTCTGTAGTCTGTGCAGTCTTGCTTTTAGTCTGCGGATATCTGGGAATGCAGCTTGGCAGGGCAGACGGAATCATCCTTCTTATTGTATTTGTCGCTTTTCTGGTCTGGATGGTGCGCTCGGCACTGAAAGCGCGTGCTGCTGCCGGAGATGATGAGTATGAGGTATTGCCGGTGTGGAAATGTATCGTGTTTATCGTCGGCGGTATTGTGGCGATCAAGTTCGGTGGGGATTTTGTTGTAAACGGCGCATCCACGGTTGCTGCAAAGCTGGGACTCAGCCAGAATCTGATCGGACTTACGATTGTTGCCTGTGGAACCAGCCTGCCAGAACTTGTGACCTCAGTGGTTGCAGCGCGCAAAAATGAACTGGATATGGCGCTCGGTAATGTGATCGGCTCCAATATTTTCAATATTCTGTTTGTGCTCGGTATCGCAGCAACGATCAGTCCGATCACATTTATCATGGAAAATGTGATCGATATTGTGATTCTGGTTGTGATGAGCGTACTGGTGTGGGCGTTCGCCTGGACGAAGAAGAAGCTGGACCGCTTCGAGGGCATTGTGATGCTGGCGCTCTATGCGGTCTATCTTGTGTATATCTGCATGCGGTAGCATGAAAAGATATTGCAGAAAAAGATTTTTCCTGTTTTTTCGATTGCTGTAAAGGGAAATTGGCGTTATACTGGGGAAAAGAAAACGACAGGGAGGAAAACTTCATGGAATTTTTTGATAAGTTAAGCGAGTCACTGGTAAGTGCGGGGAAGGATGTCAGCCAGAAGGCGAAGGATGTATCCGAGATTGCAAAGTTAAAGCTGGATATCAAGTCCAAGGAGGACTATGTGCAGAAGCAGTATGAGGAGCTGGGACGCTCTTATTATGAGAAGCACAAGGATGAGGAAGAATGTGAAGAAGCAGAGCAGTTTTTCCTGATCAGGGAAGCTGTGGAGGAGATCGAGCGCATGAAAGCCGAGGTTCTGCGGATCCAGGGTTCTGCAGAATGTCCGAAGTGCGGTGCGAAGATGCCGGAAGGTGCTGTATATTGCAGCAACTGTGGTACGAAGATGGATGATATGTATGAGGAAGAGTAGCAGATACGCGGCATACCTTCCGTTTGTGCTGGTGGCGGTGATCGGACTGGTCTACCACGTCGGGATGAAGCCGATGGCGGGAGACGACATTTTTTTCCGGGATGCCACAAAAGACACGACGCTGTGGGCGTATCTGACGCAGCGCTATCTGACCTGGACGTCGCGCGTGGTGTCGGGTGTGTACTGGTCAATGTCATACAGTGCCCGCTTTTGTGGAGAATCATTGATTTTCTGCTGTTTGCGACGCTGCCTCTTCTGCTGTCCGGTCTTTTCGGCGGCGGGAAGATGATGAACTGGTGCGCGGCAGCGGCGGTGCTGATTTTTCCGTTTCATGATATGGGTACGGCGGGATGGATTACGACAACAGTTACACATTTCTGGCCGTTCTGGGGATTTTTTTATGTGGCGTGGGTGATAAGGAAGCTTGCGCTTGCGGAGAAAATTCACCCGGCAGCGGCAGTGTCCGCGGTTCCTGTCGCGGTTGTGACAGGAAGTCATGAACAGTATGCCGTGATTATGACGCTGCTGCTCGTGCTTAGCGGTGTGTATCTGTGGAAAGCGCACAGAAGGCCGGGAAATGCAGTGCTTTTTTGGACTCTTGCGGTGATCGATGTGGTTTCACTGCTCGTAATTGCACTCTGTCCGGGCAATGCCGGACGCAATGCGGTCAGTATTGCGGATCTTCCGGTTTATGCGACGTTTGGATTCGGACAGAAGCTGTATCTGGGACTTTTGAGTATTGAGCGCGTGTTTATTGCCAATGCGGACATTGTATTTTTTCTGGTGGTGCTGATCTGGACATGGCTTGTCTGGGAGAAGACAAAAGATTACCGCAGGACGTTTCTCTCGGCGCTCCCGCTGCTCATTCTGTTCGGGCAGACAGTGTTAAGAACTGCATATCCGGGGCTCTCGGGGCTGTTCGTGATGCCGGGGGAGATTCTGGAGTGGAGCTGGAGCGATCTGTCGACGTGGATTCCCATGGTGTATCTGGCAGTGACGGTGGCGGCGATGGTCTATGCGCTGTACCAGCTGTTTGGCGACGATCTGTTTGCTTTCCAGGATCCCAAAATGATGAGTTGATTAAATATTTGGATGATATTTAGTTCAGTATCTGGATGATGAGCGGATTAAAATACCAGGATGGACATTATGATCTGGTAAAGCTTCATGATAAAGAATATCAGGATAAATTACAGGTTCAGAGTGACTACTGGGAAAAATTAAAAATAGAAATTGAAGCGGTGAGAAGTAAAGGATATGAAAATACAGATATTGTAAATATGAGTGAAACTTATTTTAAGATGGCAGATGAAACAGTATCTGCAGCGGAAAATTATTCAGTAAAATACTTACGCAGGGAAAAAGATAGATTAAATGGCAATGAAAATCCTATGTCAATCGATTATGCATGCGGATGGGCGTTATCCGAAGACTATAAGGAATGTACAATGCAGATATTATTGGATAAGGCCGATTCTTATATGTATGATAATAAACAATTATGCAAGCAGCATACCGTTTAGGTGTTTTACGGAGCGTCGGCAGGCTGATCGGAATTGCGTTGGAGCAGCTTGAAAAGTGAAATGTTTTCCCATGTTTTTATTTGACAAAAGAATGCGGCAGTGATATATATATAACACATACTGTTATATATATCACTGCCGCGCTTTTGTTATGCCGGAGAAAATGATATTTTGCTCATCATGCCAAAGAAGCGCAGAAATACAGGCAGAAAGTACAGGAGGAGACCGATGCTTACCATCATGGAGCGGAAGAAGGGCGAGTCCGCGCGGGATTACGTGACGCGGGTGCTCATAGACAATATCGTAAATGTGCATTTGGAACCGGGGGAAAAGCTGCTGGAAAATGATCTGAGCGGGCAGCTCGGGGTGAGCCGCACGCCGTACCGGGAGGCGGTACTTGCGCTTGCGGAGCGGCAGCTCGTGCATATAAGACCGAAGAAAGGCACCTATGTGTCGCACATTGATTTGAAACTGGTCGAGGAGGTGCGGCATCTGCGCAGCATTGTGGAGACCGAGCTGGCAGTCATGGCATGTGACCTTCTGACGGAGGAAGATCTGGATGTGCTGCGCGAGAATATTGCCATCTGGAAAATGTACATGGAGCGGAAGCAGACGGACAAGATACTGCAATATGACAAGGAATTTCACCGGCATTTTCTATGAGATGTGCGACCGGAACTACTGGTATACGCTTCTGGAGAGCCTTTCGCCGCATTTTGACCGCACGACGGTGCTAAGCTTCCGCTGCCGCCCGGTCAACGGCATTGTATCTGACCACGAGGAGCTGGTGGATGCGATTGCGGCGAGGGACCGGGAGCGGGCGGCGGAGACCGCCAGACGGCATATGCTCCGCTACACCGAGAATATTGATACGATCCGGCAGGCGTTTCCGGAATATTTTGCGTAGGAAAGGAGGCAGAGGGTTATGGAACTGGCAATCATTACGGCAAAACAGGTTGTGATACTGTACTGTCTGATCCTGGCCGGGTTTGCGGGTGTAAAGAGTGGTGTCATAAAGCCGGAGGCAAAAAAGGCGTTTTCCAATCTGCTGCTCTACCTGGCGGTGCCGGCGATGGTCATTCATTCCTATATCTCAAAGGCGGACCGCTCCGTGCTTGCCAGACTGCCGCAGACGTTTGCGTTCAGTGTGCTGGCGATTCTGGCCGGACTTGCGATTACGATGTTATGTACCTGCCGGATGAAAGGAAAGGAACGTCCGATCCTGCGGTTTGCCTGTATATTTTCCAATGCGGCATATATGGGGTTCCCGCTGATCGAGGCGCTGTTTGGCGCGGAGGGACTGATCTATGCGAGTGTGTACGTGACGGTGTTCAACATTCTGCTGTGGACGGTGGGATTTGGCATGATTACAGGAACCGTGGAGCCGAAAGAGGTCGTCCGCACAGTCTGCACAAATCCGGTGCTGATTGCCGTGGTGATCGGACTGGTGATCTACCTGTGCCAGATTCCTGTGCCGGAGGTGATCGAACAGCCGCTCGCGCTGATCGGAAATATGAATACGCCGCTCTCCATGATTATTACCGGAATGATGATCGCCGGAAGCAATCTGGCGCAGATGCTTTGCGACCGGCGCATTTTATCTGTGATGGGAATCCGCATGCTGCTGATCCCTGCCGTGTGCTTCGCGCTGTTTTTTGCATGCGGCTTTTCCGGGATGGCTGCAGGTGTGGTGCTGCTGCTGGAAGCATGCCCGAGCGCGGCGATCACCTCCGTCTTTGCGGTGCAGTATTCGTATGATGAAGAATTTGCGGCGGGCAGCGTGGTCATTACGACCCTGCTCAGCATTGTGATCCTGCCGGTATGCGCCATGCTTCTGCCGGGAATGTAGAAAACCGCGGGAAGAAGTCATGTGGAAGCCATATAGCGGGAAGAAGCCATATGGCGGAAGAACCCGGAGATGGCATGGGAAGCAGGCAGGATAAGAAAAAGGAGAGAGTCACATGGAAATCAGATGTGTGTATACAGAAGGAAATCAGAATGTCATTCAGGAGGCGGTGGATCGCCTTCCTGCGTCGGGAGGTACAGTAATCGTGCCGCGCGGCGAGTGGAAAAGCGGTGCAATTCATCTGAAAAGCAATGTGAAACTGTATCTGGAAGAGGGATGCGTGATTCATTTCAGTTCCTGCATGGAGGATTACCTTCCGCCGGTATTTACGCGCTGGGAAGGCGTGGAATGTTACAATTATTCGCCGCTTATCTACGCGGCAGACTGTGAGAATGTTACAATCTGCGGCACCGGTGTGTTAGACGGTGCAGGAAGCGCGTGGTGGCACTGGAAAAAGCTCCAGCAGAATGCGGCGGATCACCTGATCCGTGCGGAAAGTCAGGGGATTGCGGTAGAAGAGCGCGTATTTGCGACCAGGGAGAATGCGCTCCGCCCCTCGTTCATCCAGTTCATAAATTGTAAGCATGTAACGCTGGAAGATTTTACGATCGAGGACGGACCGCAGTGGACGATTCATCCGGTGTACTGTGAGGATGTTGTGGTGCGTGGGGTGACAGTGAACACCAAGGGACCGAACACCGATGGCTGCAATCCTGACTCGTGCAGGAAGGTACTCATTGAGGACTGTACCTTTGAGACCGGCGATGACTGCATTGCCATCAATTCCGGGATGAACGAGGACGGATGGCGAGTAGGGCGCCCCTGCGAACAGATAGAGGTAAAAAATTGCCGCTTTATAGGCGGACACGCGGCAGTGGCAATCGGAAGCGGAATGTCCGGCGGCATTTGTGACATCTGGATCCACGACTGCGTGGTCAGAGGGACCGAGCGCGGCATCCGCATCAAATCCATGCGCGGGCGCGGTGGCTATGTAAAGCGGATCAATGTGGAACGGATGCAGATGGATGAGATAGAAAAGGAAGCGATCGAAGTGAGCATGAATTATGGTTCCAGCACGGCGATGCCGGTGTCGCAGAAGGCGCCGGAATTTTCGGAGATCCGTTTTGCCCATATAAGGGGAAACCATGCAGCCGTCGGTGTCTCGCTCTGCGGACTGCCGGAAAGTCCGCTGCGAAAACTTACCCTGGAAGACGTGGTGATCGATGCAGAAGACCCGCTGCGGGAGGAGTATGTGGAAAAGTAAAATACTTTTTCTCGGGGCTCCTGTGCTTACGAACGCTTGACTTTCCGCAGGTTTGGTGCTAATCTTAGAAAAGTCGATACACACAAACACGAGGAAGAAGAGAGTACATCTGCAGATACTTTACAGAGAGATTTCCAGCTGCGCGGTCGCAGCTTGCTGCGAGGAAATGAGGAAGGGCGGATGGAAGATGGCTTTGGAGTGGCAGGACTGAACACTGGACGTTACTAAGGACAGCGATAAGTTCTGACGGGACCGCCTGTTACAGCGGGGGATATTCGTTGCGATATCCGCAGAGGCACAGAGTGCAGATTCTGTGTGAATAGAAGTGGTACCACGGGAGTTATCCCGTCTTCTGGTGGCTGATACAGCCCCGAAGACGGTTTTTTGTTTTATTAGGAAGGAGCAGACAAAATGAGTGACAAGGGAAAATTTTACATGACGACCGCGATTGCCTACACATCCGGCAAGCCGCATATCGGAAATACGTATGAGATCGTGCTCGCAGATGCGATCGCGCGTTATAAGAGACTGGAGGGCTACGATGTTTATTTCCAGACCGGAACAGATGAGCATGGTCAGAAGATCCAGGAGAAGGCAGAAAAAGCAGGCATTACGCCAAAAGAATATGTAGACAATGTGGCAGGCGAGGTAAAGCGCATCTGGGATCTGATGAACACGTCCTACGATAACTTTGTCCGCACGACCGATGCAGACCATGAGAAACAGGTGCAGAAGATTTTTAAAAAGCTGTACGATCAGGGAGACATCTACAAGGGATCTTACGAGGGACTTTACTGTACGCCGTGTGAGTCCTTCTGGACAGAGTCCCAGCTGGTGGACGGCAAGTGCCCGGACTGCGGGAGAGAGGTAAAGCCGGCGAAGGAGGAGGCATACTTCTTCAAGATGAGCAAATATGCGGATCGTCTGATCGAGCATATTAACACCCATCCGGAGTTCATTCAGCCGGTATCCAGAAAAAATGAGATGATGAACAATTTCCTGCTTCCGGGATTGCAGGATCTGTGTGTTTCCAGAACGTCATTTTCCTGGGGAATTCCGGTGGACTTTGACCCGAAGCATGTGGTTTATGTATGGCTGGACGCGCTGACCAACTATATCACGAAGATCGGTTATGATGCGGACGGCAATTCTTCCGATTTATTTAAAAAGAACTGGCCGGCAGATCTGCATCTGATCGGCAAGGACATCATCCGTTTCCATACGATCTACTGGCCGATTTTCCTGATGGCGCTGGATCTCCCGCTGCCGAAGCAGGTATTCGGACATCCGTGGCTCTTACAGGGCGGAGACAAGATGAGCAAATCCAAGGGAAATGTGATCTATGCGGACGATATGGTGGATCTGTTCGGCGTGGATGCCACCCGTTACTTTGTACTGCATGAGATGCCATTTGAGAACGACGGTGTGATTACCTGGGAACTGGTGGTGGAGCGCTTTAATTCCGATCTTGCCAACATCCTCGGAAATCTCGTCAACCGCACGGTTTCCATGAGCAACAAGTATTTTGGCGGTGTGGTAAGAAGCACGGGCGTGACAGAGGACGTGGACGAAGACTTAAAGACAGTTGTGACCGGAGCCAGAGACAGAGTGGCACAGAAGATGAAAGATCTGCGTGTGGCAGATGCCATTTCTGAGGTATTCGGCGTGTTCCGCCGCTGCAACAAATATATCGATGAGACGGCACCGTGGGTACTTGCGAAGGACGAGGCGAAATCCGACCGTCTGGCAGAGGTACTTTATAATCTGGCAGAGTCGATTACGGTGGGGGCATCCCTGCTGTACAGCTTCCTGCCGGAGACCGCAGAGAAGATTGTGGCACAGCTTCATACACAGCTCCGCGGTTTTGAGGAACTGAATCAGTTTGGTCTGTATGAGAACGGCACGAAAGTGACCGGGACGCCGGAGATCTTATTCGCACGTCTGGATGCAAAGGATGTGATGCCGAAGGTAGAAGCGATCCGCGAGGCACAGAAGAAGGAGTTTGAGGCGGAGCAGAGAGCGCTTGGCGAGAAGACTCCTGCAGAGGAAAAAGCAGAAGACGTCATCGACATCGAGGCGAAGGAAGAAATCACATATGATGATTTTATGAAGCTTCAGTTCCAGGTGGGAGAGATCATTTCCTGTGAGGCTGTGGAGAAGTCGAAGAAGCTTCTGTGCTCCCAGGTAAGAGTCGGCAGCGAGGTGAAGCAGATCGTTTCCGGCATCCGCAAGTATTACACGCCGGAAGAGATGGTCGGTAAAAAAGTGATGGTACTGGTAAACTTAAAGCCTGCGAAGCTTGCGGGAGTTCTCTCAGAGGGGATGCTTTTATGCGCTGAGGATGCGGAAGGCAATTTGGCGCTGATGACGCCGGAGAAACCGATGCCGGCAGGTGCTGAAATATGTTAAAAGGAGACACCGGAGCAAAACGGACATGGTTTTATGAAAACGGTGCATTTGTGGCGGCGGCGCTTGCCGCCGTCCTTTGGCATGTGGTATTGTCCACGAATGTCGGCGATGATATGGTCTATTTTAAAACTCTTCTGGACGGTAACAGTTCACTCAGCGAGATCCTGGCACATCGCTATGAGACATGGTCATCGCGCATGGTGATCGAGGCGGTGTTAATTCCACTGGTGCACTGTCCGCTGCTCTGGAAAATCCTTGATATTGTCATCTTTACGTCCCTCCCGGTGCTGCTCTGCGGACTGCTGGGTGTGACCGGGCGCGGACGCTGGTTTGTAACCGGACTGGTGCTGCTCTATCCGTTTGCGGATATGGCATCCGCCGGATGGATTGCGACGACGACCAATTATCTCTGGCCGCTCTGGGGCGTTCTGGTGATCGGCACGGTGTTAAAGCAGCTTCGCTGCGGCAGAAAAGTGCCGGTGTGGGAGGCGGCAGCAGCGCTTCTGGCGTGTGCTTATGCGGGCAGCCAGGAACAGGCTGCGGTGCTGCTGCTTCTGCTGTTTGGCATGGAAGTGCTGCATTATATCTCGGAAAAGTGTATGAAACAGCCGCTTCTCTATGCATTATGCGGCATAGATATTATCTCTCTCGTATATATTCTCAGCTGTCCGGGAAATGCAATCCGGAGCGCGCAGGAGATGGCGGGGAGAATGCCGGAGTTTGCTGATTTTACATTCGCAGAGAAGCTCTACATGGGACTTGCCAATGTGGAACGGATCTTTATCGCGGAGCTTGATCCGGTCTATTGCGTTGTGGCAGCAGTGCTTGCGCCGCTTGTGTATCGTAAGACAGGCGATTACCGTAAGACGCTTTTGGCGGGGATTCCGGCGCTGCTGCTGTTTGGACAGGCGGTGGTGCGTGTCAGCCACCCATCCTTGAAAAAGGTGTTCGTGCGACCGGAACAGACGACACACTGGGACTGGCATGCTCTGGTAACCTATATGCCGCTGGTATTTTTGGTACTGTCTGTTTTGGGGATTCTATACGCCCTGTGGCAGCTGGCGGACGGCGTGTGGAAGCATTACCTGTGGACGGCGTTTTTACTGGCAGGCGGTTTTGCCATGGGGGTGGTCATGGGATTTTCACCGACGATTTACGCATCGGCAGACCGGCCGTACCTCTATCTGTATTTCGTGCTGATCTATGTGTGTGTACGGATGCCGTGTGGAACATGGGCGGCATGAAGGCTGTCTGGAAGACAGGCAGTGCAGATGCAGTGCAAAAGACGGGCAATGCAGATGTTGCGCAGAACAAAAGCGGTGCATACAGTGAGCGGAAAATGCCGGTGCCGGAAAAACTGATGTTTACCGTACTCGGGCTTCTGGTGCTGGTAAATATTCTGGATGTGACACGGATGTGCTGGCTGCTTGGAAGATTTCTGTGACCTTTTATAACGGAAATCCGCTGTTTCATGCAGGAAACCTAACGAAAAATCCAATTTCAGCCGATGTATACCATATGAACGGATTCAGTCAGGGATACATTCAGGGAGGAATGTGGATATGGGAATCAGCATCAATGCACCGGGAAGTGTGAACAGTCAGGCATCGATGACAGGCACACTTTCCATCCGAAAAAGCACAAATACATTTGAGCAGATGACGGGGGTCAGTAGTTCAGGGGGAACCTCGAAAAAACAGCTCAATTATAATCACAGAGATATTTCCGGACAGCTGCTCCGGGCGAAGAAGCCGCAGAGTGCATCCGCGGCGCTGACCCGTGCAAAGAGCAAGGTGTCTATGCTTCAGCGTGCGGCGGCATCCGGACAGTATGATTCCAGGGAAGTGGCGGATGCGCTTGCGCATGCGAGACGGATGGTGCGCTGTGCGCAGCTTAAAGTGCGCAATCTGCGCGAGGAAGAGCGCGAGCAGCAGTCTGCGCAGAAGGAAAACAGTGGTAAGAGCCAGCAGAAGGAACATGAAGTGAAGCGCCGTGTGGCACAGAAAGAGCGTCAACTCAAGCAGAAGGTAGCGATTGAGAATACACAGGAAGTGCTTCGGCAGAAGAAAAAGAAGAACGAGATGGCGCAGAAGCAGCAGAGACACCGCTCGCAGGAGCGGGGGAAGATTGCGGAGGCGGATTTCAAATACATCAAGTCACAGCTCGAGGCTGGCAAAGGCTTTGGCGGCGGCAGTTCTTATTGTGAGGACAGCGGATTTACGCTGGATATCAGCGCTGCCGCAATGTCAATGGCGGAGCTCGAGATGATGGTGCAGAATCAGATCGAAGCGGAGGCAGAGGCGGAAGTGGAAGCGAAGATGTCACTTACCGACGGAGGAACGCTTGCAGCTACGACCGCGGGAGCCGTGCCGGCAGGTACAGGAGCGGGAACTGCATCGGACACAGCGCCAGCCGCTGCCGGCGCATCTGTGGATGTGTCAGTGTAACAAAATGGCGAGGGACACTGCCCCATGAAGCAGGCGGTGTCCTTTGAAGGCTAAGTCATGTTATAAGAAAATCACACTTTTCGATTTCAGGTAGAATGCACAGGAAATATTTTGTTCAAAAAATGTGGCATTTCTAACCAGCCGGTGGCTACATCTGCGATGATTCGTGTCTTTCAAGTTTGGAGCACTCCGCGGAGTGTGTCCGCAAGCCAGAAGACAATTTTAGGACTTTTGTGTGTCCCTTATTGGCACCAATGAGCAGAACATAACCGCGCGAAGCCGATGTCTGAATTGGCATCTGCCCTATTTTCAATAGCAGATGCCAACGAGTTTCGGTTCGCGCGGTTTAATATTGTCTGTGAAGCGGTGCCATTAGGGACACTAGAAAGTCCGCTCATTGTCTGTGGCTTGTCGGACACCCTCCGGGAGAGTCCAAACGTGGAAGAGACACGAAATCAGATGCAGTCATCCGGCTGGAAGAACGGCACACATTTTTTTCAATAAATCTTTCCTATGCAGTTCTACCTGAAATCTATAGAATGTGTTTTGGATAATATGACTTAGCACTTCAAAGGACAGCGTTGCCTGCCTATGTGGCAGTGCTCCTGCGCTGTTTTGCAGCGACAGCAGTCAGGGCAAACATGGCGGCGGCAAAGAGGAGCTGGATGCCGATGCATTTCCAGTAAAAGCCCAGGTCGAAGACTTCCTTTCCGAAGCCCGCCAGCATATTGTTGGCGCGGATGTACCAGTAGGCGGGAAGGAAACGTCCTACGGCAAGTACGGAACCGGAGAGCATGGACTGCGGGACAAAGACACCGCAGAGAAAGGACATGGACAGACCGACGATATTTGCCAGCATATTTAATACATTGTCATCCGGCGAGAACGTCGAGATGAGCAGGGAGAGTGCAGCCGTAAAAAACAGGAAAGCGAGGCTGTTTAAGATTGCATAGCCGACATAGGGCTGCAGCATGGCTTTCCGGTAGAATACGAGACCAAGCAGCAGAAAGAGCAGCCAGATGCCGAGACTGTACAGGAGACAGCCGGATGCCATGGCAAGAGTACGTGTTCTTCCGGGAAGAGCGGAGCACGCCGTCCGGGCTTTCATGTCGCGGCTGTTTAAGGTAACCAGAATCGGAGCCATGCCGGCGAACAGGATTGCCAGAAAGATATACGGAAGATACTGGAAGAAATAAAAAACCATGCTGTTGGTGTCGGCGTCGGACATCTGAAAAGATGTGACGGAGACTTTGGGAAGGTCGGAAATGGTATGATCCGTATGGTCGATGGCCTCGGCAATGGTGTCACCGCCCGCCAGGTAGAGCTGCAGTGCCTGCACATACTGCGTAATCTGGTTGTCCACGTACTGGCTGCTGCTGCTTCCCGGAATTGTCAGGGAGGAGACAAGGTCTTTGGCCTCGCCGGCGAGCACCCGGTCTTCAAATCCTTCCGGGATGACCATGGCATAGTTGAGCGTGCGGTAGTAGATTGCATCTAACAGTGCGGTGTCCTCTCCAGGCTCCGGTGTTGTTACCTGGTGGATGGATGCGAGGTAATCGCGCAGAGCGCGGCTTGCATCCGTGTTGTCTTCATCTGTGATGGCGATAGAGCGCTGGCTGGCTTTGAAGTTCTCGTTGATGGAATCCTGCGAGAGTGCCGACAGCAGCAGCGTGATCACCGCGTAGACGCCCAAATAGATCAATGCGGCATTTCGCCGTTTTTTTGCGATTGCGAAAAATGCTTTAAAGACTGGCATATTTTTTCCTCCTTACCAGTGCAAGACCGCCGAGACAGAAAAGTGCCGAGAGTAACAGGAGTCCTGCGATATTTGTAAAAAACCGTGTGTAGGACGGGTACACGACGAGTGAATACAGCGCATCGGAGATGAGAGCTGCAGGATTGATGCGGTTGAGCAGCGGGCAGAAATCTTCCACAAGTGCACGCATGTTTCCGATCATCAGACCGCTTAAAAAGCAGCAGATCATAATTGCAGCCATCAGGAAACCAAACTTGGTCTCTTTGGAAAACTGCCCGATACAACCGACCAGAAATCCCAGACTCAGCCCGGCAAGACAACCGCAGAGGCAGGTCAGCGCCACACCGCCGAGATGGTTTCCGAAATCAACCTTAAGAACCAGTGTCAGATAGGCAATGGTGATCAGCAAGGAGGAAAACTCAAAAATCAGAGCTCCGGTCAGATCACCGAGGGTGGCAAGCAGCCGGGGAACCGGCGAGACATTGCGTCTGGCACCCAGATCTGACAGATTTGCCTGATTGGAGATGGCGAGCGTGTTGCCGATCATGGCAGCATAGAGGCAGGTCATGGCAATCAGATTGAAAAAGTAAGTAAGGGATTCATCCACGGAGCCGGCACCAAGGGATTCGTGCCGGATATAGCTGACTTCCGTAGAAACCGCATCAAGCAGTGCCGGAAGCTTCGTGGGATCTTTCATTGCGGCCTGGGCGATGGCACTGTATTCTATGTTGAAACGATCCACAAGCACACTTAAAATACTCTGGTACAGAGGATCGGAAGTCATCTCTGCGGAGAGTGTCAGCGATAGAGGATACGTGGAAACATCCTTGGCGGATGCGGCATTTCTATAATCGGAAACGGTTGGCAGATCAGCGGTAATGATGCCGTAGACTTCTTTTGCTTTCAGCAGTTCCTTGGCATCCGCAGCGGAAGCATAGGTAACTTCAAGGAACTGATCTTCGCCGGGTTTGGACAGGGAATCAAACATGGAGCGCAGCTCGGAGGATTCCTCTTCCATCACAACTGCAACCGGGATGGCGGAAAAACTTTCGCCACTCCCCAGTCCGCCGAATGCAAAATGGAACATCGTTCCAAGCAGAAGTGGAAAAGCGACACACCAGAATACCTGACCTTTATCCCGCAGCAGATTAAGCAGTGTATATTTCATCGTATGAAAAAACATGGTGGTACCTCCTAATCACGAAGTTCTTTTCCGGTAATTTCCAGAAAGACGTCATTTAAGGTCGGAAGTTCGGAATAGACTCTTCCGAAAGACACATTCTGTTCCTGCAGATAGTTCAGAATGTGCGGCAGATTGTGGGAACCGCCGCTGCACAGCACTTTTAAGCAGTGATGTTCAAAGGTCACCTCATAGACGTGCTTTATGTCACGGATCGCTGCAATCTGCGCAGGAAGAAGATCCAGAATATCAATCGAGATGATCTCGCTCTTTTTGATCATTCGTTTTAACTCTTCCGTGGTTCCAATGGCAAGATTTTTGCCTTTGTCCATAATGGCGATCCGGGTACAGATCTGCTCCACCTCCTCCATATAGTGGGAAGTGTAAATGATCGTGGCGCCATTGCGGTTTAACTCCTGGATTCCCTCCAGAATTTTATTGCGGCTCTGTGGGTCAACCGCCACAGTCGGCTCGTCGAGAATGATGAGCTTTGGCTTGTGGGCAATTCCGCACGCGATATTCAGACGGCGCAGCAGACCACCGGAAAGCTTTCGGATAAAATTTGCGGAAATCGTTGAGACCGACAAAATCGATGGCATCTTCCACATACTGGCGCCGGAGCGCTTTGTCGCGGATATACAGACCACAGAAATAATCAATGTTTTCATAGACGGTCAATTCCTGAAAGACAGCGACATTTTGCATGACAACGCCGATCTGACGTTTCAGATCGTAGCTGTCCGGCCGCATTTCCCGGCCGAAGACCCGGACGGTTCCCTTGTCAAAGGCAAGCAGTGCAAGGATGCAGTTGATGGTTGTCGTCTTTCCGGAGCCGTTTGGTCCAAGCAGACCGAAGATCTCACCTTCCTCAATTGTGAGATTGAAGTGATCGAGGGCGACGAGCTCCTGATAGCGTTTTACCAGATTTTCTATTTCTACAACAGGTACTGACATAACAAATCCTCCTCGTTTGATGGTAATTACAGTATAGCGGGTGGCGCCCGGCGGTGCCAGTGAGCAGCGTCAGATGTTTGATGTGACAAATGTCATGAATCTCTTATTTTTCAAAAAAGATGTGGCGGCTGTCTTATAATGATGATATGGTTATCATAACGTGTGCGGGAAAGTGGAAGATATCCCGGAAATATGGCGGCATATGTGGACAGGGAGAGGGTAGAATGAAGCGGATTGTGGATAAAGGACTGTTGCTTGCCGGCGGTCTGCTTATGGCGGGACAGTCGGGAAGGCTTGCAGCGCCGGTCATAGCGTTGCTGTTGGCGATGACTGCGGCGGCATATGGCAGCTGTGTGGACAACAGACGATGGCATTGTGTGTGCCTTGCGGGGATGTTTGCGGTCTGCTTTATCCTGCCGGAACTCTGTTTTTTCGTGCCGGTTCTTCTGTATGACTGTGCGGAAAAAAAGGAGATGCGGCTCTGGTTCTTGAGTGTTCCGGGGCTCGCTTTTTTCTATCGGGAACAGATGATCCGGCAGCCCTTTTTGTGGGCGGCGGACGGTATGCTGATCGTGGCTGCGATATTGCTGGCGTGCAGAACGGGCAGAATTCTGTATCTGGAACAGGAGATGATCCGTCTTCGGGATACCAGCACGGAATTGAATCTGGTGCTGCAGGAAAAAAACAAGAACCTGATGGAAAAACAGGATTATGAGATCTACCTTGCGACACTGCGGGAGCGCAACCGCATTGCAAGAGAGATTCATGATAATGTGGGGCATATGCTTTCAAGAAGTATTCTGCAGATGGGGGCACTGATTACGATTCATAAGGAGGAGCCGCTGCACGGACAACTCGCCGGGGTGGGGGAGACGTTAAATCAGGCGATGAACAGTATCCGTGAGAGCGTGCACGATCTGCACGATGAGTCCATTGATCTGCGGCAGTCCATCGCGGAGGCGACCCGTGAGATGAAGGAGCATTATCAGCTCACGGTCGATTATGATATGTCTCCGGAGATTCCACGCAATGTAAAGTATTGCTTTATCACAGCGGTAAAAGAAGCCATGTCGAATATTGCAAAACACTCCGATGCGGATAAGATCTCCGTGATTTTGCGGGAGCACCCGGCGTTCTATCAGATGACCGTTGAGGACAACGGAACGGTGGGACGAAAGGGACAGAGCGGACCATTGTGGGAGGAAGAGGTCGTCCGTATGGACGGAAAGGAAGGGATTGGTCTTTCCAATATGAAGGAGCGCGTGCAGGCACTGGGCGGAACCTTCCGGATTCATACGGAAAAGGGATTTGTGATCTTTATTTCGATTCCCAAGAGGGATAAAATGTAGATACGGTAATGAAGGCTGGGAGAGAGAAAAATGAGAGTTCTGGTGGTTGATGATGATAAACTGGTGGCAGTATCCCTAAAAACGATTCTGGAAGCTGACGGGGAGATTACGGTCGTGGGTCTTGGAGAGGCGGGAGATGACGCCATCCGGCTTTATCGGGAGCAGCATCCTGATATTCTGCTGATGGATATCCGCATGCAGGGAATGTCCGGATTGGATGCAGCTGAATGTATCTTAAAAGAAGATCAAGCGGCAAAAATTTTGTTTTTGACAACCTTTTCCGATGACGAATACATTGTAAAGGCACTGAATATGGGAGCGAAGGGGTATCTGCTGAAACAGGACTTTGAGTCGATCGTTCCGGCACTCAAGGCTGTCTACGGCGGGCAGAGTGTATTCGGCGGACAGATTATGGGAAAAATTCCGGTGCTTCTGGCAGGAAAAGGCAGCTTTTCCTATCATGATTACGACATCAGTGAGAAGGAGCAGGGCATTATTGAACTGGTGGCAGAAGGCTTAAGCAACCGGGAGATTGCAGAAAAATTGTATTTGAGCGAGGGTACGGTGCGCAATTATATCAGCACCATACTGGATAAATTAAAGTTACGAGACCGCACACAGCTGGCAGTCTTTTATTATAAGAACTGCGGCTGAGCCGGCGGTACAGCAATCGCACAGAAGCTGTGCCGACAGACAGCGACATGAAAGAGACGGCAATGCAGCAACAGGGAAGATGAGGAAAACAATGATATTTGAGACACATGCACATTATGATGATGAAGTATTTAATGAGGATAGAGGGCAATTATTAGCTGGGCTCCCGGAAAAGGGAATCGGGAGGGTGATTAACGTCGGCGCGTCCATTGAGACGACGAGGACGACACTCGCGTTGGCGGAGGCGTATGATTACATCTATGCCGCCGTGGGTGTGCATCCGAGCGATATTGACGGGCTGAACGAGGAGACATATTCCTGGCTCAAAGCGCAGACGGCACATCCGAAGACGGTAGCGGTGGGAGAGATCGGTCTGGATTATTACTGGGACAAGGAGCCGGAAGTACAGGCAGCGCAGCGGGAATGGTTCGTGCGCCAGCTGACACTCGCAGGGGAAACAGATCTGCCGGTAATTATCCACTCGCGTGACGCGGCGGAGGATACCATGCGGATCTTAAAAGAGACCGGAAGATTCCGGGAACATCCCGGTGTCATTCACTGTTACTCGTACTCGCCGGAGCAGGCAAAAGAGTACGTGAAGATGGGATACTGCATTGGTGTGGGCGGTGTGGTTACCTTTAAAAATGCAAAGAAACTCAGGCAGACGGTGGAGCAGATCTCTCTGGAACACATTCTGTTGGAGACGGACTGCCCGTATATGGCGCCCGAGCCGCACCGGGGAACCCGCAACGATTCCTCCAACCTCTCTTATGTGGCTGCCAGGATTGCGGAGATCAAAGGCGTCTCTGTGCAGGAGGTGGAGCAGACGACCTGGGAAAATGCCTGCCGTGTATTCGGCGTCCGGTAGGTGTCTGCCCGAATCAGCAGAAGCGGGAATATTCCGGGGTGTCTGCCCAATAGCGCTTCGGGATCAACTGCATCTGCAAGCCCGGATTTTTGCGGGATTCTATGGCAATGTGATCAAAAAAGGTCAGCCAGAGCTGCCGGAAGGCTTCCTCGTCGGAGGAATACCGGCTGACTTTCTCCAGATCCAGATCTGCGGCATCTGTGAGAATGTAGCTGGAAAGCGCTTTGTGCACCGCGACAGACTGATGTGTGGCGTCATAGATCATAAAGTTCTCGGAGGGAAGACGGTCGGTAAAATGCTCTGCCAGATAGGGAAGGACGTTGTCCTTCGGATGGATCGTGGCAAAGAGAACGCCGTTCTCAAGCTCGGAGAAGCGCAGAAATTCGAGATGATGGCAGGCTTCGCGGTTGGTCGCCCGGCAGAGCTCAAAAATCCGGTAGACACACGGTTCGCCTAAGGAAAGAAGCACTTTCTGACCGTCTCCGCTTGCGAGTGCGAGGAGGATGGTCTCATAGATGGCGTCTGCCTTGTCCATCTTCCTGCCGGAGGATGGCTCGCCGGACATTGCTGCCTGATAGATCGACTCATAGAACTGCATGCCGAAACGGGACGTGATGGTGCGGATCACCTTGCCGGTTTTATCCGCGGAGGGAGCCACGTGAATATATTCGGAAAAAAGCTCGTAATTCTCCGGTTCGCCGGTGGCAAGTCGGATATTGCGGTGACCGAGCCGGCTTGCGCAGGCGTCATAGACACCGGTAAAGATACCTTCAAGACTGTCCTCACAGATAAATACATACATGTAAAATACCTCTTTTCTATGTGTAATCAGGGCGGTGGGCTCACAGGGCAAGCCCGGTGTCAAACAGCGACAACTGCTGATAACCGCTGTTGCGGAGCTCCTTCGGAACTTGCGTGTGGTCTGCCATGAGATGAGAGCAGATATAGTCCTCATCAAGCTTCGTGCGGTACATCATCCGGCCGGAACAGGTGATGAAATACAGGGCACGCTTTAGCACAACGCCGATCTTTTTCAGATCGTCAAAGGTGAGCGCGGTATCCCGTCTGGCGGCGACGATCCGCTGGGCGGACTTGTATCCGATTCCGGGTACGCGCAGAAGAGTCTGATAACTGGCGCGGTTGATCTCGACCGGAAATGTGTCGAGATGACGCAATGCCCAGTCACACTTGGGATCCAGATAAATATTAAAGTTCGGGCGGTCTTCCGACAGAAGTTCATCCACATGAAAGCGGTAATAGCGCAGCAGCCAGTCTGCCTGGTACAGGCGGTGCTCGCGCAGCAGCGGAGGCCCGCCGGGGAGCACCGGCAGTGACGAATCGCCGTTGACATTGATGAATGCAGAGTAGAAAACGCGCTTCAGATGAAACTTCTCATAGAGTGCCTCGGACACACGCATAATCTGATAGTCGTTCTCCGGGGTGGCACCGATAATCATCTGTGTGCTTTGCCCGGCGGGCACGAACTTCGGCGCCTTGCGGTAGACCATCAGTTCATTCTGGTTCTCCGTGATGCCATTCTGAATCTGGCGCATGGGGAGAGAATCGTGTGTCTTGATTTGCAGGGAGCAAGCTGCTTCAGCCCGTTTGTCGTGGGAAGCTCAAGATTGATGCTCATGCGGTCTGCAAGAAACCCTGCCTTCTCAATCAGTGCCGGGTCAGCGCCGGGATCGCTTTTACGTGGATGTAGCCGTTGAAGTGGTGGACGGTGCGGAGCCGGTAGAGCGTCTGGTAAATGAGATCCATGGTGTAATTCGGACTGATGAGGATGCCGGAACTTAAGAACAGACCCTCGATATAATTGCGCCGGTAGAATTCCATGGTGAGCGTGCAGATCTCATCCGGGGTAAAGGAGGCGCGGGGAACGTCGGAGTTGCAGTTGTTCTGGCAGTAGGCACAGTTAAAAATACACTCGTTGGTGAACAGGATCTTGAGCAGGGAGATGCATCTTCCGTCTGCAGCAAATGCATGGCACACGCCGGGAGCCAGACAATTCCCCATGTGCCGGCTGTCTCCTCTGCGGTCGGCGCCGCTTGAGGTACATGCCACGTCGTACTTCGCGGCATCGGTAAGGATGGCAAGCTTCTCCATGAGGGAGAGATTCTGCTGAATGTTCATGTGAAAACACCTCCTGGCAAAACAAATGTTCGGTTAAAGAATAGCACATATGTTCGATAAAAGCAATACAAAATCGAATATTTGTTCGAGAAATATTATGGTTCACTTGGACAGTGGGTATATGGTATAATGTACGTAAGCAATGAGCAGTGCCAGACGTGACAGTCACGAGATATGCCTGCTTGCAGGCTATATATCGCGACTGTTGCGGATGATAGGGCGAACGCCCGTTAGTCCGGGAAATCTATGATTTCCTGGACGAGCACTGCGAAGACGTGACATTTGCCGGAGCGGGCATCGGAGACTTTAGACGGATGATAGGGCGAATGCCCGTTAGTCCGGGAAATCTATGATTTCCTGGACGAGCACTGCGAAGACGTGACATTTGCCGCAGCGGAGTCGTACAGATAGAAGCCCCGGACGGGCTTTGGAATGGAGAAAGATGGATACAGATATTTTTGAGCAGTTCCCGGATCGGGAAACATTTGACAAATACTGGAACGAGAATTATCAGCCGGTGACATACGAGGATGTGCGCGAGGCGTTCACGGATTTTGTGAAGTCTGCGGACGGTCACATCTACCTCTCGGACTACGAGGAGAAGGGGATGATCTCCCGGGAAGATTTTAAGGAAAACCTCTCGCAGGAGGCACAGTTTACATTTGAGGACGGACTGACGGAAGTTTTTTACGATAAGAATCCGGAGCTTTATGAGACGGCGTTTGCGCTCTATGAGGAGTCAAAGCTTACCGGAAAGGGAGATGCATCGGTGGCGCAGACGTTTCACGAGACGTTTCGCGCGCTCTATGCAGAGTTTCTGGACAGACTGTATGATGAGGTGCTGGCAGCATGGCAACATTAGGAATCCCGCAGAATACGATTGCGGTTCTGCAGAAGTATCATTTTAATTTTCAGAAAAAGTTCGGACAGAATTTTCTCATTGATACCCATGTGCTCGAGCGCATTATTGAGGCGGCGGGCATTACGAAGGATGACTTTGTGCTGGAGATCGGACCGGGCATCGGCACGATGACCCAGTATCTGTGTGAAAATGCCAGAGAGGTGACGGCGGTGGAGATCGACCAGAACCTGATCCCGATTCTGGCGGACACGCTTAGCGCTTATGACAATGTGACGGTTATCAATGAGGACATTTTGAAGCTGGATATTGTAAAGCTCGCGGAGGAGAAGAATGCCGGGAAACCGATCAAGGTGGTGGCAAATCTTCCGTATTATATTACCACGCCGATTATCATGGGGCTGTTTGAGAGCCATGTGCCGATTGACAGCATTACGATCATGGTGCAGAAGGAAGTCGCAGACAGGATGCAGGTCGGACCGGGGACGAAGGATTACGGTGCGCTCTCGCTGGCGGTGCAGTATTATGCAAAGCCGGAGATTATCGCAAACGTGCCGCCGAACTGCTTTATGCCGCGGCCGAATGTCGGCAGCGCGGTGATAAGGCTGACGCGTCATGAGACCGTGCCGGTGCAGGTGGAGGATGAAAAGCTGATGTTCCGGCTGATCCGGGCATCTTTTAACCAGAGGCGCAAGACGCTTGCGAACGGTCTGAATAATTCGCCGGAGATTCATCTCTCCAAGGAAGTGATTCAGGAAAGCATTGAGGAGCTTGGCGTGCCGGTGACCATCCGTGGAGAGGCGCTTACATTGGAACAGTTTGCGGCGCTCTCGAATATTATCGGACGCAGAATGAAGCAGCAGGTATAGAGAGAACAGGGGGAAACAGACAATGGATGGACAGCAGAACAATCAGAGTGGATGGAACGGGAACGAGGCGCCCAGAACATACGGTGAGGATACGAAAATGTATCAGAACCGGCAGAACGCGCCGCAACAGCCGAATTACGGAAGCGGTCAGAACCCGTATCAACAGCCGAATTACGGAAACAGTCAGAATGCATATCAGCAGCCGGATTACGGAAATGGTCAGAACGCATATCGGCAGCCGAATTACGGAAACGGTCAGAACCCGTATCAGCAGCCGAATTACGGAACGGCCAGAACCCGTATCAGCAGCCGAATTACGGAAACTGGCAGGGCAATCCGTATCCGCAGGAGCAGCACGGACCGGTATCCGATGTTCTGTGCAATATTCTCCTGGTGATCTTTATGGCGCAGATTATTATCAATTTTGTGGTATTTGGCGCGACATGGAATGCGATGGCAGGGGAAGGAATAGACGCTTATCTCGACGGATCCGTGAGCCTTGGCAGCCCGGTGCAGATGCTTTCCATGTTTTCCAATCTGCTGTTTGTGGCGATGCTTGTGCTGTTGATTCTGGATATTATAAAAATCAGCAATCAGAAATACAAGATCACCGGTCTGGTGTTGTTTGCGATTTTCTTAAGACCGGGCTATTACGTCTGGAGAGCACATGTGCTCAAGAGAAAAATGACGTTTCCGATCATCTACACCATCGTTTACAGCGGAGTGACCGTGGCATATTTTTTCTATTCGTTTTATAAAGTTTTTTCACTGACATTCGGGATTATGCAGAGTCTGAACTAGTGCCGCGGCTTTGTGGGAATGGAAGATCTCCTTGGTTCATATAATAATGGACAAGGAGATTTTTTTATGCGGAAAAAATGGAAATACTATATTGATAGAATGCTTACTTTCGCGCTGATCGGCATATTATTGCCGCTTTTTGTCACGATAATATGTCAGCGTATGCGGCTGGAGGAAGTGATATACGGCACGTACGACGCGATGACGGAGGCGGCAGAAAGAGAGGGCGGGGAGGAACTGGAGGAACAGCTGCCCCTGATTCTGGCGAAGGAGATCCGTGCGGACGCGGAAGATGCGGCGCTTAAGGCGCAGTGCGTGATTGCGCGGACAACACTGTATGATGCCGCGGCGAGAGGGGAGGAACAGCCGGCTGCTTTTTCGGAGGAAGAATTAAGGCAGGCGCTGGGGGAAACATATGAAAAGGCCATGGAACGGCTTGAGACGTGCGTGGAGGAGACGAGCGGGCAGGTGCTCTCCTGGAACGGTGGCTATGCGTATGCTGCATATCATGCGATCAGTGCAGGAAGTACGAGAGATATGAGCCGGTCGGCGGAAGCGGCGGTGCCATATCTTCCCGCGGTGGAGTGCCCGGCGGATCTGACGGCGGAGGGCACGCTCTCGGTCATTTATTGTGAGGAAACGGACATTTTAAAGCGGTGCGGGGAGCATTTTGCGGAGGCAGACGTGTCCGCGGTGTCTGAGATCCAGGTTACAGAGCGGGATGCGGCGGGCTATGTACAGCAGGTCATGCTGGGGGAGTATGTCTGCACCGGGGAAGCGTTCCGTGAGGCGATGGGCTGGAATTCCGCGTGTTTTACGATCACGCAGATGGGGGAAAATGTGCGGATCGTGACAAGGGGACTGGGACACGGGTACGGCCTGAGCCAGAATGAGGCGCGCGCGATGGCGCAGGAAGGAACCTCTTATGAGGAGATTTTACAATATTTTTTTCCGGGAACAACGCTTGTGACAGCGGATCAGATAAAATAGGCGACGCTCTGCATAAACCATCCGTGCAGGGGGAACAATAGGAATAAAAATAAATAATATGGATGGTGAAAAAAATGAGAAAAAGCAGATTTTGGGCATTCCTCGGGCGTAAACAATATGTGATTGCGGGGGCGATTGTGATTGCGGCAGCAGTTGCGACCACGGTAATTTACAGCGATCATGAACAACAGCAGCGCGAACAGCTGGAGGAAGAACTGGCACAGGAAAACACACCGGAGGAAGCCGGACTTGTCGCTGCGACGGAAAGTACGGAACAGACAGCACAGGCATCCGCAGTTATTCCGCCGGAGCAGACCGCAGAGGCAGAGCAGCTGGAGCAGACCGCAGAGGCGGTGACGACAGAGAGTACGGAAGTGGCGCAGGTGGAAAAAGAAGCGGAGAATGAGACTGCGGAGACGGGAGCAGGGGCCAATGTCCTTCATTTTGACCCGGAAGCCGGTATGCTCTGGCCGATGGAGGGAAATGTGATCTTAAATTACAGCATGGATTCTACCGTATATTTTGCGACGCTGGACCAGTACAAATACAATCCGGCGGTGATTATCGCGGGAGAGGTCAACAATAAGGTATATTCCGTCGCAAAGGGAAAAGTCATCGGTCTCTCCAACAACGAGGAGACCGGCTGTACGATGACGGTTGACCTGGGAGACGGCTACCGCGCGATCTACGGACAGTTAAAGGAGCCGAACTTTGCGGTGGGTGATTATGTGGAATCCGGCCATGTGCTGGGCTACGTGGCAGAGCCGACGAAATATTATTCGATGGAGGGCAGCAATCTGTATTTTGCGCTGCAAAAAGACGGACAGCCTGTCGATCCGGTAGCATTTTTTCAGAGCTAGTTTGTAAAAGGAAGACACCGGTTCTTGAATATGTTGGATTTCTTCATTATAATGAAACAAGAGATAAGGGAGGAATCGGTACATGGAATTCAAGGAATACAGTAAAGCTGTGATGGCGTGGGTGGACGGAGTGATGCAGAACCGCGGCGCCGATGCCGAGAAAACATTGAAATACTGTGCAGATATCGAACAATATGCAAAACAGACGGGGGATCCAAAGCTTCTGGGGTTTGCCTACTATTATGCGGGCGAGACCTACTATGTGCTCAATGAGGGCGAGCAGCTTCTTAAGACCATTACCAGAGCCATCACCTATCTGGATCAGGCGGAGCAGTGGGACATGGTTGCCAGGGCTTATAATATCCTTGCGATTGCCTTTTTGAACCGTGGAAATACGCCGATTGCGCTGGATTACTATCTGACCGGACTCGGTTATTGTAAAAAATATAAGCTGGCGAACGAAGAAAACGTCATCAACCTGAATCTCGGAACCCTCTATCTGGGCAACGAACAGTGGAATGAGGCGCAGAGATATTTTGAAAAAGTCTCCTCCGATATCAAGGCATATCCGGAGACCCCGAATTATTACGGGCTGATGAGCTGTGTAGCGGTCTGTCTGGGGCGGTGCTTTATGCAGCGGGAACAGAATGAACGCGTGCAGGCACAGATGGATTATCTGGATCAGGTCTGCTGGGAGCACATGCAGAAGATCGAGCGGCTCTCGGCGCTGATTTTTAAGGCGGAATATTATCACCACGTGGGAAGAATCACACTCCGTGAGGAATGTATTGAGCAGATCCGCGGACTTGTGGATATGGACATGGCGGTTATGGATATCTTTGATGACGTGTACGGGCTGTGCAGACTGTTGCTGGAGATCGATAAGGAAGACGTCTTCTGGGACATCGTGGCGGTATTGGAAAAATTGACGAAAAACGCCAATATTGCGAATCTGCAGCGGAAAATAGTTTCCTTAAAAATCCTCTGCTACCGCAGGAAACAGGACGAGGCGGCTTATCTTGAGGAGGCGGGCCGGTTCTATGAGCTGACCGAGGCGCTGGATCGGGAGAACCATTATATGATTGCCAACATGCTCTCCGTGCGCAGATCATTAGAACATGCGAATGAGAAGCGGCGGGAGATGGAGAAAGCGAATGAGCGTCTGCTGGAGAAGTCCGAGACGGATCCGCTGACGCGGCTGGCGAACCGGTTCCGGTTGAATGATTATCTGGAGCGTGCGTTTGAGCGGACGCGGGATGACCATAGAGCATTTGCGGTAGAGATTCTCGACATCGACTACTTCAAGGAATACAATGATAACTACGGCCATCAGGCGGGAGATGCCTGCATCGTGGCGATTGCGGATGAGCTGCGGAAAATGCAGAGCCACGATACCTTCTGTGCGCGGTATGGCGGGGATGAGTTTATCATTATTTACGAGTACAAGACGGAGGACGAGGTTTTTTCCATGGCGGACAGTCTGCGGGAGCGTATTCTTGACAGGCGGATCGAGCATGTGTGCTCGAAGGCGCTTCCGGTTGTCACAATCTCGCAGGGAATCTGTTTTGACGTGGCTCCGGAGGGAAGCCGGAGCTGGGATTTCCTGCATGCGGCGGATATGATGCTCTACGAGGTGAAAAAGCGCAGCCGCAACAATATTTCGCTCGGACATCTGGATGCAAAAGAGGCGAGATACGGAGAAGAGAGGAAACTTTTATAGATTCCGGCATAGAATATACTGTAACGGAAAATCCGCAATCGAGCCTTTTACTTTTACCGAAGCGCAGCAGTATGAAAAAGTACAGATCAAGTAAAGTACGCATCTGTCGATTGCTTTTCATAGGAGTATTGCCCAAAGCCGCGAGCGGATTTGGGTTACATAGACAGAAGTCCGGAGATTTGCGCATTTCTTGACAAAAGAGAGATGCCGTGCTATGATTCAAAATACTGCGCAGTCGGCAGAGGTGGGCACTTTCTGCCGGTGCTGGGCATGCGTCAGAGAATTGGCTCTGGCGTGACAGAAAGGAAAAAGATGGAAACAGTTAGATTTGATGAGTTAGATTTATATCCTCAGGTGTTAAGAGCGATTGCGGATATGGGATTTGAGGAGGCAACGCCGATTCAGAGCCAGGCGATTCCGGTTGTGATGTCGGGCGTGGATGTGATCGGACAGGCACAGACAGGTACCGGTAAGACGGCATCCTTTGGTATTCCGGTTCTTCACAAGGTAGACCCGAACAGCAGAAAGACGCAGGTAATCATTCTCTCTCCGACCAGAGAGCTTGCCATTCAGGTGGCGGACGAGATCCGCAAACTTGCCAAGTATATGCACGGGGTCAAGGTACTTCCGGTGTATGGCGGACAGGAGATCGGACGCCAGATCAAGGCGTTAAAGGGCGGTGCGCAGATTATCGTCGGAACGCCGGGACGCGTGATGGATCATCTGCGCCGCAAGACGATCCGCTGTGATGCGATCCACACGGTGGTACTCGATGAGGCGGACGAGATGCTGAACATGGGCTTCCGCGATGACATCGAGACGATTCTTGAGTATATTCCGGCGGAGGGACGTCAGACGATCCTTTTCTCCGCGACGATGCCGAAGCCGATTCTCGATATTACCAGGAAATATCAGCACGATGCGGTCAACATCAAGGTGGTAAAAAAAGAGCTGACGGTTCCGAGCATTGAGCAGTATTACTACGATGTCAAGCGTAGCGACAAGGTAGAAGTCTTAACGCGGCTTCTCGATTACTACAATCCGAAGCTCTCGCTGGTATTCTGCAATACCAAGCGGATGGTGGACGAACTTGCGGAAGAATTAAAGGGACGCGGCTATTTTGCAGAGGGACTGCACGGAGATATGAAGCAGTCGCAGCGTGACCGCGTGATGAAAGGATTCCGCAGCGGCAAGACCGAGATCCTCATTGCGACCGATGTGGCGGCGCGCGGAATCGACGTCGATGATGTGGAGGCCGTTTTCAACTACGACATTCCGCAGGATGACGAATACTATGTGCACCGGATCGGCAGAACGGGACGTGCAGGTCGGACCGGACGCGCCTTTACCTTCGTGAAGGGCAAAGAAGTCTACAAGCTGAAGGATATCATGCGCTACTGCAAGACCAAGATCGTGGCGATGCCGATTCCGTCAACGGATGACGTGGCACAGATCAAGGCAGAGAAGGTCATGGAGGAGATCGGCAGGATCATCGACGAGGAGAACCTGTCGGACATGATCGACATGATCGAGCGCCAGGTGAATGCTTCGGATTACACCGCAATGGATATTGCAGCGGCATTTTTGAAGCAGGCACTCGGTCAGGTCAATCTCGACAACGGCAGCGACGCTGACTACGACTTCGACAATACCGGCGCGGAGGAAGGGATGGTGCGTCTCTTTATCAACATCGGTAAAAAAGACCGCGTCAAGCCGGGAGACATTCTCGGTGCGATCGCCGGGGAGTCCGGCATGCCAGGCAAGCTGGTCGGCGCGATCGACATGTATGACAAGTATACCTTCGTGGAGGTGCCGAGAGAGTACGGCAGAGAAGTCCTCGAGGGAATGAAGAACACCAAGATCAAAGGGCGCTCTGTCAATATGGAACCGGCAAATCAAAGGTAGATTTAATAAATGGAACACTATCGGAATCTGGAATTGCCGCAATAAGCATAGACCTCTTTGGGGTGATAAGTAATATTATTAGAATACCAGAGAACAAAAAAGTTCCAGAATAAACAGACGGCGGGAAATTCTTTGAAGCAAAATTCACGTATTTCTTCCATGCCGTGGCTGGCATCCCATGCCGTGTCTTGGCCACGTTTGGACACTTACGGAGTGTGTCCGACAAGCCGCAGACAATGAGCGGACTTTCTGGTGTCCCTAATGGCACCTCTTCACAGACAATATAAAACCGCGCGAACCGAAACTCGTCGCCATCTGCTATTAAAAATATGGCAGATGGCAACTCAGACATCGGCTTCGCGCGGTTATGTTTTGTTCAGAGGTGCCAATAAGGGACACACACAAAAGTCCTAAAATTGTCTGCTGGCTTGCGGACACAGTCCGTGGAGTGTTCCAAACTTGGAAAGACACGGATCATCACGGATGCCAGCTGCGGCATGGTTAGAAATACCGGATTTTGCGGTCAGAATTTGCCGCCGCATGTTTATCTGGAACTTTTAAGTATCTATTTCTTATAATATTACTTATCAGAGCAAAGTACGCTATGCTTATTGCGACAGTTCCATTTTCTGACAGGCGTTCCTTTTTATTTTTCTATGTGTTTGCCGAGGAGCGCCTCTCTTTTGCGGAGGAGTCCGGGGACGACGGTCACAAAGACGATCGTCGTGACGGCGGCAGCAACGACATCAGAGAGCGGCTCTGCATAGAACATCGCCGGTGCGCCAAAGCGAATCGGCAAAAAGACTGCCAGTGCGATGTAGATCCCCTTGCGGAAGAAGGAGAGTGGAAGCGATGCGCCAACGAGACTCATGCCGGTCAGTCCGTCAACGAGCGCATATTGTACGGCAAGCGGTATGACGGAGAGCGTGTAGATGTGGATAAAATGCACCGTCATAGATCTGTAAGCGGCATTTTGCGTAAATAATCCGACGAAAATGCCTGCACTGACATCCCACTGGGCAAAAACGAACATGATGGTGCAGAAAAGCAGTGCCGTCTTTAAAATATGCTTCTCGGCAAGGCGGATGCGGGCGGTGTCGCCGGCGCCGTAGTTGTAGCCGAGCACCGACTGTGTCCCGCCGGAGATTCCACCGAGCGGCATCGTGATAATCAGCATGAAGCTCTGCACAATCGTGTTGCAGGTTAAGAGCATGTCGCTGTCGGCGCCGCCGTAATTTTTCAACATGACATTCTGGACGATGATCAACACATTGTCGAACAGGATGATCAAAAACGGCGTCAGTCCCAGCGTGAGGACATCGCGGCATACCGGGAGGGAGTAACCGCGGAACGTGATTTTCACCGGCACGGGACCGCGGAACAGAATGTACAGCGAAAATGCGCAGGAAGCAGCCTGTGAGAGCACGGTGGCGACAGCTGCTCCGCGCACACCCATGTGCAGGGCGAAGATAAAGAGCGGGTCGAGTAGAATATTTAAAACGGCGCCGATGATGACGGAGACCATGCCCAGATTGGAAAATCCCTGACAGATGATGAACTGGTTCAGCCCGAGCGAGAGCACGGCGAAGACGGTTCCGATCAGGTAAATGCGCATGTAGGTTTCTGCGTAGGGAAAAATGCGCTTCGTTGCGCCGAACCATACCAGCAGGGCATCCTTGCACAGATACGCGCCAATGGTCAGGCAGACTGCCATGCCGATCAGAAGCACAAAGCAGTTGGCGAGGATGGCGGACGCGCCTTCTTATTCTGCTCGCCGGATTTGATGGAGAGTAACGGCGCCCCGCCGTTTCCGATCCAGGCGGCAAACGCGGAGATCATCGTCACGATCGGCCCACAGATCCCCACGCCCGCGAGCGCAATGTCCCCGACGTCTGCAATATTTCCGATATACATGCGGTCGATAATGCTGTAGAGTACATTGACAAACTGGGCGAGCATTGCCGGAAGGGCAAGCCGGCGCACCAGCTGTGGGATGGGATCGCTCCCGAGATGATTGACTCTGACCGGATGTTTTCTCCTGATTTTCACATTGGCACCTCTTTTGTATTCTCTATTTCACACGAAAAATCCCTGAAAAAATATCATAGCGTGCAGAAAGATATTAGAATCAAATACAAGAAAAGTCAAGAGAAAGTAAACCTGATATCAGAAAAAATTATTTTCTATCAAGAATCTGATACAATCAAAAAGCATGACGGACGGGCATGCTTGCATGCGTCGAACGGAGCCAATCAGTTAGGGAGGAGCATAACTTGATTAGAATCAAATGCTTTAAGGAAAAGACATCACATTTGAGTTTTTTGCCGGATATGTCATCATTGCACCGAACGGAACGGGGAAGACGGATGCCGGACGAGGGTACGATCTCTTTTTTCGGACGGAATGGATGAACAGGGATTTGATGTGATACTTTCGGGGAGAGAAATCTGTATGTGAAAAATACGGTGTATGAGAATCTGATCTATTTTAGCATGCTGAAGGGAATGTCCAAAAGTACGGCGGATGCCGCGATTGACCGGGGAAAAGAGAAATTCCCAATCTATGAGACGGTGAAAAATAAGCTGGTCGAAACGCTCTCGTACGGGCAGAAGCGCATCGTATCGCTGATGTCTGCGGTTGTGACAGGCGCAAAATGCGTGATTATTGACGAGGCAACGGACGGACTGGATATTGATAACCGAAAGCTGGTTGCGGATACCATACGCAGTGTCCGTGATGGCAGAAGCATCATTGTCATTGCGCATGATTTCTCATTTGCATCGGATGTCGCAGATACGCTTATTTTCCTAAAGGACGGGCGCTTTGCAGAAGTCGTGGAGAATGGAAGGAGGAAGAAATCGGGCAGATTTATAAGAAACTGTATCATGGGGAGGAGCGGGCAGATGTTTAGAATGTTCTGGTATGAGATAAAAATGGATTTTCTGCGGTCGATCCGTTACCGGTTTGGGATGATTTCCGACTTATTGGTGTATTTCGCTTTGTTTACGGTATTTATGGTGACGGATTCCGGAAATTCTTACGCACAAACCTACCATTATGGAAATTACAAGGAACTGGTGCTTTTGGGATATGTTGCCTGGATCTATGCAATCTCAGCAATTTCCAATGTCGCGGGATCGCTGCAGAGTGAGCTGACACACGGAACCTTGTACAAGAAGGTATCCTCAAAATATCCGTTACAGTATCTGTTTGGAGGATTATATGTCTCCTCGGTACTGCTTGAGACGATTACGATTGTGATTGTTGTAATCATTTCAAAGTTCGTGTGGGGGATTGAATTTTCTTTTCATCCGGCGTTTCTGGTGCCGATTCTATTAGAATCCCTCGGAATGTACGGCATAGGTCTGATTGTGGCAGGTATCGCAATTTACTTTAAGCGGACGGGAACGATCGTATTTCTGATACAGACCGCGCTTCTTTTTGTGACGGATACCGTGCCGACCAGTGATGCCATATTAAAGATTACGCATTACATTCCGCTGACCAGATGTAACGAAATATTGCGTCAGATCGCGGTTGGCGGTGAATATACAGGCATGCTGCCGGGATTGTGTATCGTGGCGCTGGTGTGGCTGGTGATAGGAAGCGTGTTCTTTGATGTGATGCTAAAGCAGGCAAAGAAGCGGGGAAATCTGCTGTTCTATTAGTGGACGGTCAGAAAATGGCTTAAATGCAGAATAGAACCTTATAATTAAATGTAGATATAAAAAAGACAGGAGGAAAGACGCCCTCCTGTCTTTTTCCTTTCTTCATCAAATCTTAATGAATTCACTTCTTTTAACTTCATAAACATTCCGCTACAATAAAATCAGAATCAAAAAGCGTCAAATAGCGGCAGGCGGCATGTGCGGCGCGGCTTGCGGGGAGTTTACGCGGAAAAGGGGAGAAAATGTACAACATACTGGTGTGTGACGATGAAAAGGACATCGTGTCGGCTCTGGAAATCTATCTGACGGCGGACGGCTATCAGATATTTACGGCATACAACGGAAGGCAAGCCGTAGATATATTAAATAAGGAAGAAATCCATCTCGTGCTCATGGACATCATGATGCCGGAGATGAACGGTATCTCTGCCATGGTGAAAATCCGTGAGAAAAGCAACGTGCCGGTCATCCTTCTGACGGCGAAGAGCGAGGACACCGATAAGATTCTGGGACTGACGGTGGGAGCGGACGACTATGTGACGAAACCTTTTAACCCGGTGGAACTGCAGGCGCGGGTAAAATCACAGCTGCGGCGCTATATGCAGCTCGGCGGCAGTACGAAGCAGGAACGGGATGTGCTTGCGATCGGCGGGATTGAACTGTGCGACCGCACAAAGGAGGTCACGCTCGACTGGGGAGCCGGTATCGCTCACGCGCACGGAATACGATATTTTAAAACTTTTGATGGAACACCCGGGGGAAGTATTTTCGCCGAACCAGATCTATGTGCAGGTGTGGCGGGACAATCCCTACGGCACGGAGAATACGGTCGCGGTACATATAAGACATTTGCGAGAAAAGGTGGAGTATAACCCGGCGGAGCCGCGCTACCTGAAAGTCGTGTGGGGGCGGGGCTATAAAATGGAGGAAACAGTGTGAGAAACAGAAAAGACAGTGTGGGAGCAAAAGCGGCAGCGTGGGTCGGCATCACGCTCGGTGCGGTGGTATTTTTCGCAGGGTCTGCCGGTGTGCTGCTTATGGATCAGGCGGGCGTATATGAGATGTCGCGCGAACAGTTCCTTACAAAGAGTTATCAGAGTGTTGCAGATCAGTATGCCATCCGGGCACTGGATTACAGTGTGAACATGGAAAATGGTGCAAAACCGGAAAATAATCGGTGGAATGACACGTATTTCCGCTATGGAATCATTGAAGCGGAAAATATTGATTCCGTAGATCTCAACGAATCGTACACTTATGTGGAGCGCAATTTTGATGAGAAGGTCACAAGGGATAAGCTGTACTGCAAAAGCTATGACATCAATGAGGTGACACGCTACGATTACAGCATGACGCTGTGGGGCGGGTACAGCCTCTACACGGATGGCGGAGATTACGCTGCGCAGGTGGATATTGAGAAGCGGTGTTACAATGCGGATGACGGCATATTTTATTATGAAACGCCGGACGCATACATCCCGGTAAAACATGTGAGCATTCTGATGCTGTCGCCGGATCTGGCGACAGGCTATGATTACACGTATGACGCAGATGTAGGAAAATATCTGGATCTCCATGCGTACAGCGGGACCTATGTGACATTCGACGATGCAGACAGTCTGAGCGAAAACACGGGATTTCAGACGGTCGACTGGACGAACAGTGTGATTCTGGACGGAGTCACCTGCGGTGAGCTTGTGGGAATACCGGTCACTGTAATCGGGAACTCTGATCTGGAGCAAAAGGGAAGCGATGCCAGGACAACGTACCAGCTTACTGACGGCATGCTGCAGATGAACTACACGGCGGAATCACTGCACCGGAAATACTGGGTAGTCACGATTCTTCCGGAGAATGTGCCGCTTGGCTGGAGTGACGATTTGTTTGTGCAGGTGACGACGCTTACGGCGCTGATGTATGGCGTCCGCTATGCCATTTTCCCGATTCTGGCGGCGGCATTTGTGCTTGCCGTATTCTGCCTGGTGTGGCTGGTGCGGTCGGCGGGGCATCACGCGGGAGAGGACGGGATTACGCTTACCTGGCTGGATGGCATGCCGCTTGATGTGTATCTCGGATTTGCGCTGGTGGCGGAGGGATTTCTGTTTCTGATCCTGATGGAAGCTGTCAACGGCAGAAATGCTGCAGCGCCGATGCTTGTGGGGGTTCTGTTTTGCCTCATAGCGGGAGGATGGATTGCGCTTCTGTCGCTGTTGACCTTTGCTGCGCGCGTGAAAGCCGGGGCATGGTGGAAAAATACCGTCATCTACATGGCGCTTGGCGTGATCGGCAGGCTCTGCGGCGCGGTGACCCGGAATCTGCCTCTTTTCCTAAGGGCGGTGCTTGTTTTTGGCATTGCCATGATGGCGGAAGCGCTTGCCGGCACGCTTCATACAGGAAGCAGCATGGGAGCGGGCTGGCGGTTTGTAAAAGTCGTAGAGTTCGCATGCATCTTCTGGGGAGTTTTACAGATGAAGCGTCTCGCAGAGGGAGGCGAGCGCCTTGCGGAGGGCGATATGGAGCACCCGGTCGATACGACGCACACATGTACCGGGACTTAAAGGAACATGGCGAGCACCTCAACAGCATCCAGACGGGTATGGCAAAGGCGGTTGCCGAGAGCGTGAAGAGTGAGCGGTTTAAGACGGAACTCATCACGAACGTCTCGCACGATATTAAGACGCCGCTTACTTCCATTATCAATTATGTGGATCTTCTGGAAAAAGAGGAGCTTTCCAATGAGACGGCAGAGGGGTATCTGGAAGTGTTAGAGCGCCAGTCAAACCGGCTGAAAAAGCTGATCGAGGATCTGATCGAGGCGTCGAAAGCTTCCACTGGCAATCTCGCCGTGCATCTGGAAAAACTCGAGGCGGGCGTCTCTGTGGTGCAGATCGTCGGAGAATTCGAGGACAAACTGAACGCCGCAGATCTGACACTGCTGATCCAGAAGCCGGAGACGCCGGTGTATGTGATGGCGGACGGCAGACATTTCTGGCGCGTGATTGACAACCTGATGAACAATATCTGCAAATATGCGCAGCCGGGCACGCGGGTATACGTGGATCTGCGGGAGAACGGCGGGCAGGTGGAGCTCATTTTCCGGAATACATCGCGGTATCCGCTCAACATATCCAGTGAGGAACTTATGGAGCGTTTTGTCCGCGGGGACGAATCGCGCAATACCGAGGGAAGCGGACTCGGTATCTCCATTGCAAAGAGCCTGATGGAACTGATGGGCGGCAGCTTTATGCTCTATGTGGACGGCGATCTCTTTAAGGTTGTGCTTGGATTTGCACAAATGGAGGAAGAAAAAGAACCACTTGATGAAGATAAAAGCGGAAAATAGATACAAATGCAATTTTTCTGACACTTTCTGAAAACTTTGCTTGTTTTTTGATAAACCCTCTGTTACAATGCAAAAAAAGACAGAACCGCAGGAAACGGAAAGAATGCACACAGGAGAAAGACAGAAGGAAGGCGGTCTGTGAGGAAACTGTGGTTACGTTCGGAGGAAGAGTTATGAGAGCTGTGAAAAAGGAATGGTTATTAGGAATGTTGTGTGTGCTGTCTGGCGTGATGCTTATGGTGATGCATCCGGTACAGGCACAGGCAGGGCAGGCGGATCGCGCGGCGTACCGTGCGGTGTTTGACGCATCCTATTACAGTGCGGCGTATCCGGATGTGGCGGCAGCCTATGGAAATAATGCAGATGCGCTTCTGAACCATTTCATCAGCTTTGGCGTGAAGGAAGGCCGCAATGCCAGCGCGGAATTTAATCCGCAGGCATACAGACAGCGTTATGAGGATCTGCAGGCGGCGTTCGGCAGCGACATGGCGGCTTACTGCAGACATTATGTGGCATATGGAAAAGCCGAGGGCAGAAACGGCAGCGCGGACGGACAGCCGGTGGCGGCAGTACAGCAGGCAGACAGCCAGGCGCAGCAGACGGACAGCCAGACTGGGGCACAGAACAATGGGACAGCGCAGAGCAGTGCACCGGCACAGAGCACGCAGCAGGCATCCGGCACGGTGATCGGTACCTGTACGACTTCTTATGTTGACAATATTCCGCGCGCAACAAACGTGGCGCTTGCGGCACAGCGCATTAACGGCACGGTGGTACAGCCGGGCGGCAGCTTTTCTTTCAGCAATACCATCTTACCGCGCACATCTGCGAACGGATATGTGACGGCTCCGATCTATGTGAGCGGCAAAAAGGGCACCGGCACCGGCGGCGGTGTGTGCCAGGTATCGTCCACACTGTATGCGGCGATGGTATATGCGGGACTTCCGGCAACGGAGCGCCATGCACATTCCCTTCCGGTAGACTATCTTCCGGCGGGACTTGACGCGACGATTGCAGGCAGCTATCTGGATCTGAAGTTTACGAATACATTTTCACAGCCGCTGCTGATTCAGGCATCAGCGAATGGCGGAACACTGACCGTGACACTCGTATTGCAGTGATTGCCATTGCACAGTGAATTGGCTGATACACAGTGAAACGGTTTTTATACAGCGAATTGGCTGATGCACAGTGAAATTGTTTTTGCACAGTAATGGTATCTGCGGGTAAGCAGGTGCTTGTATTCAAATGAATGGATTCATATACATTATTTTGCAGGGGATTGCATCTGCGCCTTAAGAATGGCTCTGAGGGCAGATCAATACCCTTGTTTTGGTGCCGTCAATGATGAAAATAAGACGAAATCTTTTTATCTCATAAAAATTATCACTAAGGAAAAAACCAAATCATCCGATATATTGACTAGAAAAGTTATTTTTGCGTTACAGAATAGAAAGGAGATGCCATTATGCGAGTAGAAGCGTATAACAGCGTGGCACAGATTTATAAGACAAACAGAGCAGCCGGGGCATCCGCAGTAGCAAAGACTGAGAAGAGCCGGGATCAGGTTGAGATCTCTTCCATAGGATATGATTATCAGATCGCAAAGCAGGCAGTAGCCGAGACTTCTGACATCAGAGAGGACAAGGTGGCGGCGCTCTCCGCAAAGGTGAAATCCGGCACTTACGATGTGAGCAACGAGGCTTTTGCAGAGAAGCTTCTGGAGAAATATCGTTCCTTTATGCTGTAGGATAAGAGAAATGAGGGCAGATTGTGGCTAGTTTAATGGAAGAACTTCTGGGAGTTCTGGAAAAAGAAGAAACGGAATATCTGACGCTGATTGATCTCGCGGATGTGAAGAGCCAGGCGATTATCAAAGCGGACATTGCGAAGCTTGGCGAGGTGACGGAGAAGGAGCAGGAGGCGGCGAGCACCCTGTTAAACCTGTCGAACAAGCGCACGCAGGTGCTTAATGACATGGCGACGGTTCTCGGGAAAAAGCCGGAGCAGATGACGATCAACCGTATGATCGGTTATCTGGAGAACCAGCCCAGAGAGCAGCAGATGCTTGCGGAGCGCCGGGACAGACTTTTAGAAGTGGGAACGAAGATGCAGACATTGAACCATCAGAACGAGGCCCTTTTAAAGCAGGCGATGGAGATGGTGGAATTTGACCTTACGCTGCTAAAGAGCATGCGGCAGGCGCCGGAGACCGCTAATTACAATAAAAACGCCTATAATACAGGAGACCTGCTTGGCGGCAGCGGATTTGACGCGAAGCAGTAGATAGAGCAGCACGGAGGAAGATACCATGGCAAATGGTTTTGGAACATTGTTTATCGGCGTGTCCGGCTTGCAGAGCAGCCAGAACGCATTAAATACAACGGCAAACAACCTTGCAAACGTAGATACCACGGGATATGTACGTCAGCAGGTGCTGTTTACCGACCGCAACTATGTAACCTTTAATGAGACGACGGCGGTCAGCAAGCAGCAGTCGGGACTCGGCGTGTACATCGGTGATGTGATTCATTCCAGAGATGTTTTTCTGGATCGCTCTTACCGCACGGAGTCGGGACGGCAGGCATTCTATGCGGCAACTTACGAGGCGACCAACGAGGTCGAGACTTATTTTCAGGAGATGGAGGGACAGGCTTTCCAGGATGCACTGGAAGATTTCTGGACCTCTTTTCAGGAATTATACAAGACGCCGGATGACAGCGTGAGCCAGAATCTGGTCGTCCAGAAGGCACAGCTGTTCGTGAGCCGCGCGAATGCGGTTTATTCGGGATTACAGAGTTACCAGTACAACATCAATACGCAGATCAGCGACAATATCGATCAGGTCAACAAGCTCGGCGATACCATTCAGGATCTCAACCTTCAAATCATGAAAGTAGAGGCGGGCGGCATCGAGACAGCCATGACCCTGCGCGATGCGAGAGACCAGGCGCTGGATGAGCTGTCCTCCCTCGTGGATATTTCCTACAACGAGACAGCCGATGGCATTCGTGAAAGTCAGCATTGAGGGCACGGAGTTTATCGATGAGAGCCGCTGCTACCACATCGAGAAGAAAACAGACAAGCTGACCGGTTTTATCACACCGTACTGGGGCTACCTTTCGGATGTGAACAAGGGAAAATACGTCAACGTATTTGATTTTGGCAGCCGGGATATCTCCACAGAGAATAAGAACGATATGGGTGAACTGAAAGCGCTGGTACTGGCGCGCGGCGACCATATCGCGAACTATACGGACATTGTGGGGCTGGATCAGGATACTTACAACGATTCGACCGGAATGTCCGTCATGCTGCGGGCAGAGGCACAGCTGGATCAGATGATCCACGGCATTGTGACCGCGTTAAACGATGTGCTTTGTCCGAATGTGACTGCGGAAGATACGATCAAGAATCTTACGAACGGTGCTGCTACAACGCTGGATGTGACGCTGGCGGACGGCTCGACCGTAACGTTAAATGCGAACACCAAAATTCTGGATGCAGACAACTGTGCAACCGGATCCGACAAGCAGCTTCCGCCGCAGGAGCTGTTCTCCAGAATCGGAACAGAGCGGTACACAAAGGCGACTTACACCTATCAGCCGGTAGATGAGAACGGCAACCCGAAAGTGGACGCCAACGGCAACCCGGTGACGGAGACCAAGGAGATCTACATTTACAATGAAGAGGACCCGAACGATACCACAAAGCAGTACACACTGCAGAGCTTAAGTGTCAACGAGGCGCTTGTGATCGATGAAACGCTGCTGCCGCATCTATGCCAGAACGGTGATGTCGATTATGCACTGGCAGCAAAGCTGGCCGGTGTGTGGGATGAGGAGCGGCTTACGCTGAACCCGAACGACACCAAAGCTTGCAGCTTTAAGGATTACTACAAAGATATGATCGGTGAGATGGCAACCTACGGAAATGTCTACAATTCCACGGCGACCAGCCTCACGGGAACGGTGGCTTCTGTGGACAATCAGAGACAGCAGGTCATCGGCGTATCTTCCGATGAGGAGCTGACCTACATGATCAAGTATCAGAATGCTTACAATGCAGCCAGCCGTTTCATCAATGTGGTCAATGAGATGATCGAACATCTGCTGACCCAGCTTGGATAATTGAGCGCGTAATAGAAAGAGAGGGTGTTACATGCCATCTACATTTTTTGGTTTAAATATTGCATCATCAGGCTTAAGTGCCTATCAGGTCGCACTGAATACAACGGCTAACAATATTGCAAACGTGCAGACGACCGGCTACTCCCAGACAGCAGTCGAACCGTGTGGCATCGGATGCGCTTTTGGTGCACCAGCAGTACGGAGCTGTGGGAAGCGGCGTTACAACCTTATCTGTCAAGCAGATCCGAAATCAGTATTACGATACAAAATACTGGTACAATCAGTCATCGGTCGGACTGTATGAGACAAAATTGAGCTACTTACAGCAGATCGAGAACTATTTTATCGATGACAGCTCCTCCAAGGCTTTACGACGATCCTGAACACGATGTTCAATTCACTGGATACATTGAAGAACAATGCATCGGATGTCAATACCCGCCAGCAGTTTATCGGAAGCGCACAGAATCTGGCAACCTACTTCAACAGCGTGTCAGAAGGACTGACCGATATTCAGAAGGGGACGAATGATGAGATCAAATCCACGGTCCAGAATATCAACGCGATCGCGGAGAAGATAGCGGTATTGAACAAGCAGATCAACGTCATTGAGATTCAGGGCGGCTACGCAAACGAGCTGCGCGACCAGCGTGCGCTGTTGATTGATGAGCTGTCCGAGATTGTGCCGACTGAGGTTTCCGAGGTGCCGATCACGGATACGAACCATCCGGACGAGCCGACAGGCGCCAATTACTACACTGTAAAAATCGGCGGTCAGGTGCTTGTAGATACCTACAATTACGAGACACTCGAGTGCAAGGCGAGAGAGTATAAGGTCAATCAGACAGATGCAGCCGGACTTTATGATATTAAATGGTCGAAGACAGGCAATACCTTTAATGCGGGCGGAAGCTCGATGTCCGGCACGTTAAAAGCGCTGTTTGACATCCGTGACGGAAATAACGGCGAGAATTTCTCAGGACTGGCAAAGGTGTTAAACAGCACCGAGGTTCAGATTACCAATCCTTCCATCACGAGTATTGTGGGAGTCAGCATGCCGGAGGAAGGCATATTGACGATCAACGGTAGAGAGTACGCATATGAGGGATTTACCTTTGAGCAGGATGCGGACGGCAACATCACTTCCTATACCTTTAATATGAAGAGAGCGCTCACGGCGGAAGAGCAGGCACGTGTAGACGGACGCACGGCATCGGTCGGAACATCGATTGACGCGATGGGTATTCCGTATTATATGAGTCAGATGAACCAGTTCCTGCGCAGCTTTGCGACGGAATTCAACAATATTTTGAAAAAGGTGTCGATCTGGACGGCAATTCCACCAGCGGATATGCATTTTTCACCGGTACAGACACCGTGACCGGCGAAGAGTTTTCCTTCGACGGCAAAGCTGCGAACGGGAATGCAGTCAACGGATCTGGCTCAGACACGTATTACAAGCTGACAGCAGCAAATATCTGCGTGAACAGCATGATCGTCAAGGATCCGACCAAGCTGGCGACAACCGTTGACATCAACGGAAAGGGTGGCGTGGATGCGTACGATCTCGTGGAGGAACTTGCGACGTTAAAGAGCGGCAAGGTGCTTTACCGCGGAGGTACGGCGGACGGATTCTTAAAATGCATGATTGCAGATATTTCCGTGGACACCCAGCAGTCAGAAATTTTCAGCAAGAATTACCAGAATGTGGCGAGCGCGATTGACACGCAGCGTATGTCGATTTCGGGCGTTGATGAAGATGAGGAGGCAATGGATCTGATCAAATTCCAGAATGCCTACAATCTTTCTTCAAAGATGGTATCTGTCATGGCAGAGATTTATGACAGACTGATCCTTGAGACCGGTGTATAGACAAGGACATGAGGAGGAATCATAAATGCGTATTACGAATAACATTATACTTCACAATACGACGGGCAATATCAATGGAAATAAAGTGAATGTCAACAATCTGAACAATCAGATGACATCCCAGAAAAAGATTCAGAGACCTTCCGAGAATCCGGTCATTGCGGTGCGTTCCTCAGACTCCGCACAACACTCAGCGAGATTGATCAGTATTACGAGAACAATATCCCGGATGCAGAATCCTGGATGAAAGTGACAGAGACGGCGCTTGCCAATATGAAGAGGATTCTGACGGACATCCGTACACAGTGTACTTATGGAGCGTCCGATCAGATTACCGCAGACGACCGCAAGACGATCTTGACCCAGTTAGAGAAGCTGCGGGATCAGGTCTATGCGGAGGGAAATGCAGATTATGCAGGACGTACCGTTTTTACCGGTTACCGCACGAATCAGAAGCTGACCTTTATGACAGACGACAATACGACATCTTACAATATCACACAGGGACTTTCCTATAAGAATCTGGAAGAGCACCGCTACTACAGCGATGAGGTGACACTCCCGACCACAGCGGCGGAGGTGACAGGCAACACCATCTCGAATCCGAAGCAGGCGACATTCGACCGTATCCGTTTAAGCTACGGCGAGATCGACAGCATCACGGACAAGGACGGCAATGCGCTGTCGGCAAACGGTGCGACCGGAACGCTCAGCTATTCCTACACAGATGCAGCCGGTGTGACACAGACGGACGGCGAACTGAAGGTAACCGTATACGATACGTTTGAGGACTGGGCAAAAGCATCCCAGACTGCGGACAACACCTACAATATCACAGACGGTGAAGCGGTATTTATTAAGGAGAGCGGTGAGCTGATCTTAAGCTCTGATGCGTCATCGACGATCAAGAGCGGCAGGGCAAGCCTGGATGTCAACTACACCAAGACCGGATTTAACAAGGGTGAGGTACGTCCGGAGTATTACTATAACTGCACCAACATCACGGATGCGGCAAAACCGGTGGAATATATAAAGTTTGAAAACGGCAAGGAAATCTATCAGGATATCAATTACGTCGTAGCGGCAAACCAGACCCTGACGGTCAATACACAGGCATCCGCCGTATTTGATGCATCGATCGGAAGAGATGTTGACGCCATGATCGAGGCGGTAAAGTTCGCGCAGGACGCAAACAATAAAGTCGAGGAACTGGAGAAAATGCAGAAAATGCAGGAGTATTCTTCCGATGACTGCCAGGCGGCACTTGAGGACTGGATCGCAGCGGCGAAGAAAGAACGCGATTATGCGGACGATAATCTGCAGAAGCTTTATAACAGCTACATCGGGAATTTTGACGATTATCTGCAGAAGGTTAATCTGGCGAACACGGACCTCGGAAGCAAGGGACAGAGCCTGGATCTGACCAAGAACCGTATGGCAAATCAGCAGACCACGATGGAGGAATTAAAGTCCACCAACGAAGACCGCGACCTGTCTGAGATCATCATTGACTATACGTCGGCGTACACCGCATATCAGGCATCCTTACAGGCTGCGGCGAAGATCAATCAGACAACATTACTGAATTACATTTAACAGACACCAAACGGGGAAGCTGGAGGAGAACCGATGAAAGCAAACACAAGACTTTTTGGGAAATCGATATTGCGGATGATAAGATCATTACATTGGAGGATGGAATGATCGGACTTCGGAGTACCGGAATTTTGCATTGATATTTGATGAGGAAAAGGAAAAAGACAAGAGTTCCGTGATGTGGTTCCAGTCCATGGACGATCCGCACACGGCGTTTCCGGTCATGCAGCCAAACCTCGTGCGCCCGGATTACAACCCGATGGTGAACGATGAGATGCTTCGTCCGCTCGGCGGGATGACAGAGGACAATACTTACGTGCTCGTCACACTTACGGCAGCGCCGGATCCGAAGGATACCTCGGTGAACCTCAAGGCGCCGATTGTCATTAACACAGACACCCGCAGGGGAGCACAGATCATTGTGGAAGATGACTATCCTGTCAAATATAAGATCTATGACGTAGTAAAAGGAAAGAAGAAAGCGGAGGAATAAGGCATGCTGGCATTGACACGCAAAAAAGGGGAGTCACTGGTCATCAACAATAATATTGAGATCACGGTGTTAGAGATCCGCGGAGATCAGGTCAAGATCGGAATCAGTGCACCGAAGGAAGTGCCGGTATACCGCAAGGAGGTTTACCTCCAGATTCAGAATGAGAACAAGGCGGCATTGAACGCAACAGATGCAATGGAGGCGCTGAAGAATCTTTTCTGATGCGGTTAATAAAAGCCATAGTTTCTCCGATATAAGACATAGAAAACCGGGAACATAGAGGAGCCATGTATCACACGGAGGTGGTAAGAGATGGAAATAGAGAGTATGAAGAGCGGAGCAGCAGCGTCGTATCAGGGAAGTGCGGCGACATCTACAAAAACGCTGGATGCAGCGGTACAGCCGGAAGCATCCACACAGGCAGGGCTGTCGCAGACAGCAGATAAGAAGCCCGCGGTGCAGAACTTTTTTACAGAGAAGGATCAGGAGGATAAGGATCCGTCCCAGGAAAAAGATGCAAAGCAGGGAACACAGTTAAAAAAAGCGGTCAATGATCTGAACAAACAGATGAAGAACTCGGAGGCGATCTTCGGAATTCACGACAAGACGAACCGTGTTACAATCAAGATCATCGATAAGACCACAAAGGAGGTCATCAAGGAGTATCCGCCGGAGGAGACACTGGACATGATCGCCAAGGTATGGGAGATTGCGGGAATCCTTGTGGATGAGAAGTTATAGAAAGGAACGGTGAGCATATGCCAATTCGTATTACCGGATTAAATTCAGGACTGGACACAGAGGCGATTATCTCGGCTCTGGTATCGTCGTATAACTATAAGACCAATAAGTACAAAAAAGCGCAGACCAAGCTTTCCTGGAAGCAGGATGCGTGGAAGACGCTCAATACCAAGATTTACAGCTTGTATTCCAGCGTGGGTAATCTCAAGCTTTCCAGCGCCTACAATCTGAAATCTACCACGGTGTCCGATACCACCAAAGCTACAGTGACAGCAAGCAATACTGCGCCGAGCGGTACACAGACCCTGAATGTTATCAGTGTGGCGCAGGCGGGATATCTGACCGGCGGCCAGCTGGATAGCAGCGTGTCCACAGTACCACGCTGGCAGAGCTTGGCTATACCGGTGGGGACGGTAAGATCAATCTGACGATGGGAGACGGAACGACGACTTCCATTACGGTAACACAGGGGACGACGGTTGCGGGCTTCCTTGCATCATTGAAGGACGCAGGCGTCAGTGCGAACTTACGATGAGACGAACCATCGTTTCTTTATCAGCTCCAAGAGCACCGGAAAGGATAATGATTTTACACTTACAGGCGGCGATGCAGATGGTATCAGTGCATTGACAAAGCTGGGGCTGAATGTACAATCCAATGCAACCGATGCAACCTATACATCCTATACACAGTATTATGATGCAGACGGCAATAAACTTAACCAGAATATCACCGATGCGATTGCGGCTTACAAGGCAGCACAGGAGGACTACAAGACGAAGACGGCACAGAATGCCAATCTGACCGCATCCTATGGTTATGCCAGCGCTTATTCGGCAATGATGGATGCCTTAAAGAGCAGCGGACTTTCCGATGCAGATCAGAAGAAGTTGCAGACACTGCTTGGAATGACGGCATCCCAGCGAGTGGATTCCCTGATGGATGCAAACGGAAATGTCTATACGAAGTCCGATACAGACAGTCTCGGAAACACGATTTACAGCTATAAGGATGAGAATGGCGATACCAGTTATATCCGCAGAATGGTTACCTATGAAGATGGCAGCAACAACGTCTACACAAAGAATGAGGATGGTACTTACACGGACGGTGACGGTCATGTATGGACAGCGACCGGCGGAAGGACACAGACGGCAATGCCACGTATTCATATACGGCGGATGACGGTACGGTGAACACCGCCACGATCAAGGAGAATACCAGCTATTATGAGGTAACTGCAGAAGCGCGCGGCACCGGTTATTACAAGTATACAGACAGCAATGGTGTGACCTACACACAGAATGATAACAGTACTCTGGCAGGTTCTGACGGGAATACATACAAAATCAGCAGTGGCAATCTGGTACAGATCGACAGTGACGGTAATGAAGTAGCAGACGGCAAGACAGTTGCACTTTCTGCCTGCACACAGAGTGAAATCCAGAAGATGGTGTATCATCAGAAAGCCGCAGCAACAGATATCGGCCGTGCCGCAGATGCGCTTACAGATTTAAAAAGAAGCAAACAAGGACACCCTGACAGATGATTTTGTCAACAAGATGACCTCAAATGTTGAGAAAGTCAATGCGTTTGAAAATGCGGAGGATACGTTAGACAGCGCTGACAGTGCTTCCAGAGCGAGCATTGCAGCAGCGGTAAAGAATGCCTATGCGGCGAGTGGTTCGGCGGGGGTGACGACGCTTACTAATACCTACGCATCACAGATTACGACCAATAAGACCGCCATGGAGGCAGATCAGGAGGTACTTGATAAACATGCGGTACTGTCGAAGCTCGTGGCGATGGATGAGACTTCCGCAGAGTATGCAACCGCATTTGCAGACTTTGTGAGCCAGGTGCAGAGTGCCCATGAGATTCAGAACGGCACGAACGTAACGTACAATTCAGATGCTAAGAAGATCGATGGTACAGATTCCGAGATTACTTTAAATGGAATCAAATATACAAGTTCGCTCAATACATATACCATCAACGGTCTGTCGATCACTGCATTGCAGGCAACCGGTGCGGGAGATACGAATGCGATTTCTATTACCACATCGACAGATACACAGGGAATTTACGATAAAGTAAAGGATTTCCTGACACAGTACAATGCGCTGATCAATGAGATGACATCTCTTTACAATGCAGATTCTGCAAAGGGTTATGAGCCGTTGACTGATGAAGAGAAAGATGCTCTCTCGGATTCCGAGGTGGAGAAATGGGAGCAGAAGATCAAGGATTCCCTGCTGCGCCGTGATGAGAGTCTGGAAAAAGTCATGAATGCCATGACATCCTCAATGAGCAAGGGCTATGAGGTAAACGGAAAGACCTATTATCTGTCCAACTTTGGCATTAAGACTCTCGGCTACTTCAATGCGCCGGAGAATCAGGAATATGCATACCATATTGACGGGGACGAGGATGACACCGCTACGTCCGGAAATGCCGACAAGCTGATGGCGATGATCACTTCTGATCCGGATACGGTAATTTCCTTTATGCAGCAGCTGACAAGCGGTCTCTATGATGCAGTCGGCGAGAAGATGAAGTCATCTACCTTAAGCAGCAGTTACAAGGTATATAATGACAAGGAGATGGCATCAGAATACAGCGATTATACCGATCTTATCAAGAAATGGGAAGAAAAACTGCAGGACAAAGAAGACTACTACTACAATAAGTTTTCCGCGATGGAAACAGCATTATCGAAGCTGAACAGCCAGACATCCTCACTGTCGAGTCTGTTTGGAAATTAGACGGCATAATGCCGTGAAAGCGTCTCTGCTGAGTGCATAAAAGCACCGGCAGAGACGAATACATGTATGGAGGACTAGTATTATGTTGGCGAATCAGGGATATGCAGCGTATGCCAATAACAAGATTATGACCGCTTCCCCGGCAGAACTTACTTTGATGCTTTATGAGGGGGCGATCAAATTTGCGAATCTTGCGATCGAGGCGATTGATGCGAATGATATTCAGAAAGCACACAATAATATTATGAAGGTGCAGCGCATTATTGAGGAGTTCCAGAGTACGCTCGATCACAAATATCCGGTGGCAAAGGATTTTGATGAGGTCTACAACTATCTGTTGATGCGCCTTCGCGAGGCAAATATCAAAAAAGATAAAGACATCATGGAAGAGGTGCTAAAGCATCTTCGTACCATGCGTGATACATGGAAGGAAGTTATGAGAACGGCACATGCATCAAGATAGAAGCAACGGTGTGTCGGTTACAGCAGATTGACAGGAGCAGCGAATGGAGAAGAATCCATATCTTACAATCATGATCCAGAGCCTGAAGAAAAAAGTGCGGTTCTGGATGCGATTATTGAACTGAATATACGACAGAAGGAAGAACTGGAGAATCCGGGTCTTGATCCGGATGACTTTGACGCCTGCGTGGAGGAAAAAGCAAAGCAGATCGAACAGCTGGAGCTTCTTGACGCCGGATTCCAGGAGGTCTACGATAAGATAAAAGCAGATCTGCAGACCAATCAGCAGGAATACCGCGAAGAGATTGCGGAAATGCAGGAATACATCCGCAGGCTGACTGATAAGAGCGCAACGATTCAGGCGCAGGAGGCGCGCAACAAAGATCTGATGACGCAGAAGTTTGCTTCTGTGCGCAAACAGGTCAAGGAGGTGCGTAAGAGCCAGAAAGTCGTCAATCAGTATTACAAGAGCATGATGAAGTCCGGCTATATAGAGCCGCAGTTTACGGACAATAAAAATAATGATATAAAAGCCATTTTTTGATTTTTCAAAAAATGGCTTTTATATCATTATGAGTAAGGGGTATGGGATGACACCGCTGGAATGGGTAAAGAATATAATATCGGTCTGTGCTGCCGGGATTGACAGAGAGAATGAGCAGAGGACGCAGGACGATGCAGAGAAACTGGCAGAAATATACGAAAATTATAATATAGAACAGCAGGAGAGCGTACATCAGATTCTGCGTGAACAATTCCAGATGAACGATGCGTTATATATCCTTTCGTTTCTCGCTAAATATTTGAATCTCGATGCATTTTGGGAGGATATCATCTGGCATGTCTGCCGTGAAAATAAAGATTGCTTTCTTGGAAGTATGGTGGAAGCGCAGCTGGAGATCTATGGAACGGCGCCGTATAAGCAAAAGCGCATGCTGCACAGAAATAATGTCCGGAATTTTATGCAGACGCTGAATCTCCCGGATGATAGAATCGCAGAGCAGGAGAGAAATAAAAAGCGGATCGTTATTGTGACAGAGCAGCTGCTCAGTATCATGCACGCGCCCACGCTGATAACGCTGGAATTCGCGTATATACTGCAGGAAAAAATGAACTATGAGGTCTGCATTATTACCTGCCCGCTGGATTATCATCTCCCGTTTGATTTGTGGGTAGATCCGCGTTATTATTATGGCGGATTTGAGGGAGTCCGGGACATTCCGTATAAGGGCGTTAAGATCAGAAATATAGGATGTTCCATGGAAGACGGCAGTCTGGAACGATGCAGCAGGATGCTGCACATGATAGCGGCATGGAAACCCTGGCTTGTGTTAGAACTGGGAGTTACCAATCCGCTTGCGGATCTGTGCAGAGAATTTACAACCACAGTTGCGATGGCAATGACTACGGAATGTCCGGTGTCGGAAGCGGATATTCTGATTCGCTATGTCCCGGGAACCGGGGCGTATGAGGAAGCGTGCAAAAGGGAATTGCTTCCCTACCAAAAACAGATATTTATGCAGGAAAAGCTGCCGGTCATTGCGCAGGAAGCAGAAAAGGAATGTGTGCCGGACGAGCTGGGGCTGCCGGAAGGGAAATTCTTTGTGGCGGTTGTTGGCAACCGGCTTGATCTTGAGATCGACGAAGCATTTTTGAATATAATGAAGCAGATTATGGATGCTGCGGAGAACGTAGATTTTGCGGTGATCGGCGATGCGGAAAAGCTGCAGGAAAAATTAGCTGGTACCTCTTATGGGAAGCGTATCCATTTTCTCGGGTATTGCATGGATCTGCCGGGAACATATCGCGCGCTGCATCTGTATCTGAATCCGAGACGGCTTGGAGGCGGCTGGAGCAGTGCCATGGCGCTGATGGCGGGGCTTCCGGTTGTGACCCTGCCGGCATGCGATGTGGCGTACAATGTTGGCGGGGAGTTCACAGTCACGACAGAAGAAGAGATGGTGGATGCGGTTATCCGGTATGCGTCGGATGACGTGTTTTACGCGCAGAAGAAGCAGATTGCAATCGAAAAAGGCAGGGACGGCGGAGAGCAGAAGATGCTCGAATATGTCACATCCCTGTTTACAAGAATACAGGAGAATGTGGAATGATTAACTTTAACGAGCCGGTATATCTGGAAAAAAAGCATGGAGTATGTAAAAAGCCTATTTTAATCAATAAGCGGCTGAATGGAGACGGCGAATTTACAGCAAAATGTACAGAGTGGATGGAACAGCGTTTTGGGGGAGCAAAGATACTGCTCACGACCTCCTGCACGCATGGACTGGAAATGGCGGCACTGCTGTGCGGCATAGCGCCGGGGGACGAGGTAATTATGCCTTCATACACGTTCGTATCTACCGCAAACGCATTTGTGCTCCGTGGGGCGAAGATAAAGTTTGTCGATATTGATCCCCGCACGATGAATATAAATGCGGATCTGATTGAGGAGGCAATTACAGAGAGAACCCGTGTAATCGTGCCGGTGCACTATGCCGGAGTCAGCTGTGATATGGATAAAATCATGGCGGTTGCCCGAAAGCATCATCTTATTGTGGTGGAGGATGCAGCGCAGGGAGTCATGGCGAAGTATAAGGGAAAATATCTCGGAACAATCGGAGATTTCGGTTCCTACAGCTTCCACGAGACAAAGAACTATACGATGGGAGAGGGCGGCACGATCAATATCAACCGGGCGGAGTATGTAGAGCGGGGAGAGATTCTCCGGGAAAAAGGAACGAACCGGACAAAGTTCTTCCGCGGGGAAGTGGATAAGTATTCCTGGGTGGATGTCGGCTCTTCCTACCTGCCGAGTGAGATGAACGCAGCCTACCTTTATGCGCAGCTGGAGCAGGCGGACGAGATTAACAACAAACGTCTGGCGCTCTGGAATCAATACTATTGCGGACTGGAAGATCTGCAGAAAAAGGGATATCTGCAATTACCGTACATCCCGGAGGAATGCGAACACAACGCGCACATGTTTTAGCTGCGTCAAACGCAAACAGACAGTTAGGAATCAGCACAGGCACACTTAGTAAATCAACAGAGAAGTTATCTTCTGGTTACAGAATCAACCGTGCAGCAGATGATGCAGCAGGACTCTCAATTTCAGAGAAGATGAGAAGCCAGATTAGAGGTCTTAACAAAGCTTCTTCAAACGCACAGGATGGTATTTCTCTTATTCAGACAGCAGAGGGCGCATTAAATGAGTCTCATTCAATTCTTCAGAGAATGAACGAGCTTGCTACACAGGCAGCAAACGATACAAATACATCTGTTGATAGAACTGCAATCCAGAAAGAGATAACAGCTCTTACATCGGAAATTGACAGAATTCAGTCTACTACACAGTTTAATTCTCAGAACTTATTAGATGGAACTTTTAAGGATAAGAACCTTCAGATTGGTGCATTAAAAGATCAGAATATTAAAATTGATATTGAAAAAATGGATTCGATAAAATTGAAAATTAATAATTTAAAGGTTGATTCATTTGCAAATGCTGGTACAGCTATGAAATCAATTCAGGATGCTATTGGCACGGTATCTGACCAAAGAGCTGCTCTTGGTGCATTACAGAATCGTCTTGAGCACACAGTAAACAACCTTGACAATGTATCTGAGAATACACAGACAGTATCGCGGTATCCGCCGCGGATTTACGAGACCTATTTTGTGTTTGGATTGTCGGATGGACGACACATCCGGGAACTGCTTGGGCAGTGTGACGACACCAACCATGTCATCGTGTATGAGCCAAACGCTTCCTTTTTTTATCTGGTGAACTGCGTTATGGATTTGTCGGATCTTATTGCGGATGACAGACTGCAGATCTGCGTTCCCGGGGTGACGGCGGATATAGAAACCATTATGAGATTTACGCTGCAGGATCTGAATTTCATGATTATGGAATTCTGTATTCTGCCGGGATATGATGTCTTGTACCATGATGCGTGCGAGGGATTCATGGATGCGATACAGGAACGTCTGCAGGAAGAGATTGTACATAAGAGCACGCGGCTGACCTTTCAGCGCATGGTGCCGCAGCATACGCTGTACAATATGAAGCATATGATCGGATGCAGAAATATTTACCAGATCAGGCAGGCACTTGAGGGATTAAACGTCGAGGAGATACCGGCGATTCTGGTGTCCGCCGGGCCGTCCCTGGATAAAAATATTTCAGAATTGAAAAAAGCACAGGGAAAGGCATT
>VOFG01000877.1_pt1 | contig 100000 bp, 94 predicted proteins | sample 5384171 | NCBI WGS metagenome assembly VOFG01 (sample SAMN12384726, study PRJNA508395) | human gut metagenome | isolation source: healthy gut F | host: Homo sapiens
CGCTCTAAAGAACAGTTGTTCGGTCGTACGGAACAAAATAAAGTCGTAGTCTTTGACCGTGGCAGCCATCGCATCGGCGACTTTGTAAAGGTAAAAATTACAGAGTCCAGTTCTGCTACTCTGAAAGGCATAGAAGTAACTGAATAATTCTTACTGAAATAGTTTGGAGAAATCTCAATAAAAACCTGCAAGCATTTTTTTCAAGATGCTTGCAGGTTTTTTACCCAATTTCACAAGGCGGAAACTTACGTTTCCGGCATGAAAAACATAGGTTTCCGCTCCGCAAAACATACGGTTCGCGCGAGGAAAACCTAAACAATTACAGCACGTATACTGCTTTATACAAGTCTGTTTTTTAATTACTTTCTCTTCCGGCCTCCGGCATTACCAGCCAGAGAATCAGATAAACCAATCCACCAGAAAAAGCCGTAAAAAATGTGACCAGCACATAAATAATACGTACTAAAGTAATATCCCATCCAAAATAATCGGCTATTCCAGCACAGACCCCACCTATCATACGATTGTTTGACCGTGTCAATCTCTTTTTCTCCATAATCTATTGGCAAATATTCATTATTCGGGGCTAAGTTACAAAAAACATACATAAAGCATCCTATTACTCTTAAAAACTTTTAAAGAAAATCATGGCATAGGCTTTTTATTTGTTATTTTGCAGCAAATTAGGGAATAAAGTGAATATACTGAAAATAGATAAATGTCCACTTTGTGGAGGAAACCACTTTGAAGAGGTAATGACATGTACAGACCACTATGCTTCCGGTGAGTCTTTTCAGATTTGTCGTTGCAAAGACTGCGGTTTCCAGTTCACTCATCCTGTTCCGGTTGAAGCAGAAATAGGACGCTACTACGAAACTCCAGATTATATTTCACACAGCGATACACACAAAGGGTTAATGAACCGTGTATATCACTGGGTGCGCCGTGTTATGCTTGCCCGTAAAGCACGCCTTGTCAAGCATAATTCCAGATTAAACCAGGGCAGCCTGCTGGACATCGGTACAGGCACAGGCTATTTTCCGCATTTCATGCAGGAAAGAGGATGGCACGTTTCTGCCATCGAAAAAAGCCCTCAAGCCCGCCAGTTTGCCAAAGAGCACTTTGAACTGGATGTGGCAGCCTCCGGAAGCCCTCAATGAATTCGCCGACAAATCGTTCGATGTAATTACATTGTGGCATGTCATGGAGCATCTGGAACATTTAAATGAGACCTGGGAAACACTGAAGCGTATTCTGAAAGATCAGGGTATACTCACTATAGCCGTGCCCAACCCCACTTCATTCGATGCAGAGAAGTACAAAGAAATGTGGGGTGCCTACGATGTTCCCCGACATTTGTGGCATTTCAGCCCTTCCGTTATGCAGCAGTTTGGAGCCAAACACGACTTTATTCTCTGCGAGCGACATCCGATGCCTTTTGATGCGTTTTACGTATCTATGCTGAGCGAGAAGTACCGGAAAAGTGCTTTCCCGTTCCTAAAAGGCCTGATTGCCGGAACGGAAGCATGGATTGTTTCACTGGCTAAGAAAGACCGAAGCAGTTCCATGATTTATGTATTCAGAAAAAAATAAGAAATTATGAGTCAGAAGTCGGGCAGTCTTTTCGATATGCAATTCATTACCTCCTGCATCAGTACAATGCTGGTACTGCTGTTGTTGGGTATGGTGGTCTTTTTTGTTATGACCGCCAATAATCTTTCTGTATACGTACGTGAGAATATCAACTTTTCCGTTCTCCTCAACGACGACATGAAAGAAGCAGAAGCCATCCGCTTCCAAAAGCAGCTGGAAGAAGAGCCTTTTGTGAAGCAGGCCACCTACATATCAAAAGCACAGGCTCTGAAAGAACAGACAGAAGCCATGGGAACAGATCCGGCTGAATTCTTAGGCTATAATCCATTTACGGCTTCCATCGAAATCAAGCTCAATGCAGCATATGCCAATTCTGACAGTCTGAGCTGGATTCAGGAAAAACTGCTGGACAATAAAAAAGTCATTGAAGTAAATTATCCGCAGGACCTGATTGACACCATCAACCAGAACATACGTAAGATCAGCATGTTCCTGTTAGGGCTAGCTGCTTTGCTCACCCTTATTTCATTTGCATTGATCAACAATACCATACGACTGACCATTTACTCCAAACGTTTTCTGATTCACACCATGAAACTGGTAGGTGCAAGCTGGTCATTCATCCGGCGACCGTTCATTGTCAGAAATGTATGGATAGGCATTCTTGCGGCAGCTATGGCCAATGCCCTGCTTATCAGTATGTCCTACATGCTCGTCAATTATGAACCAGGGCTACTGGAACTTATTACTCCGGAAATTATGCTTTGCGTAATGGGAGCTGTCTTTATCTCGGGTATCCTCATCGCCACCTTATGTGCCTACATCTCCATCAACAAATATTTGAAGATGAAAGCCGGAGATTTATATCGCCTTTAATGTTCAAACTAAATAGACAAAATTCATTATGGACAAAAAAAGTTTTGCTTTTGATAAAACAAACTTCATACTGCTTGCCATAGGTATGATAGTCATTATCATCGGATTCCTGTTAATGAGCGGACCAGGCTCCACTGAAACAGCTTTTGAGCCGGATATTTTCAGTGTACGCCGCATCAAAGTAGCTCCCGTTGTTTGCTTTTTGGGATTTATTTTCATGATTTATGGCATTCTGAGAAAACCTAAAGACAAAGAAGAAACAATTACTAAAGAATAAATGCAATGAGTTGGTTTGAAGCCTTAATTTTAGGAATTCTGCAGGGACTGACAGAATACCTCCCCGTAAGTAGTAGTGGACACCTTGCCATCGGATCGGCTTTGTTCGGCATTCAAGGTGAAGAAAATCTGACTTTCACTGTAGTGGTTCACATTGCTACCGTACTGAGTACACTGGTTATCTTGTGGAAAGAAATTGACTGGATTTTCCGGGGATTGTTTAAATGGAAAATGAATGACGAGACCAAATATGTCATCAACATTCTTGTGTCAATGATTCCTATCGGCATTGTCGGAATATTCTTTAAAGATTACGTAGAAGAAATTTTCGGCTCCGGTTTGCTGATCGTAGGATGCATGTTGTTACTGACTGCCGTGTTGCTGGCTTTTTCTTATTACGCCAGACCTCGGCAGAAAGAAAAAATCAGCCTGCGTGATGCATTCATCATCGGACTGGCTCAGGCCTGTGCAGTCATGCCAGGATTGTCACGCTCAGGAAGCACCATCGCTACCGGACTGATTTTGGGAAACAAGAAGGAAACACTGGCACAATTCTCTTTCCTCATGGTTATCCCCCCGATTTTAGGAGAAGCACTGCTTTCTGGAATGGAAATTGTAAAAAATGCTTCAGCCGCTAATGCAGAAATCAGTATGGGTGCACTTATTATTGGTTTCTTAGCTGCTTTTATTTCAGGTTGCGTAGCTTGCAAATGGATGATTAACATTGTAAAGAAAGGAAAATTGATATGGTTCGGCGTATATTGCGCCATTGCCGGAGTAATTACAATTGCGTGCAGTCTGCTGGGATAAGCAGCCTCAACAACAATTTACAACCAAAGAATGAATTTCAAAGAAGGAGAAGTATTATATTTTGACAAGCCACTGCGATGGACTCTTTTGCCGTGGTCAATAAGATAAGATACCACATCAGTCGCAAATTAGGAGTAAAGAAAATAAAAGTAGGACATGCCGGAACGCTCGATCCACTGGCCACCGGAGTGATGATTATCTGTACCGGAAAGGCCACAAAGCGTATTGAGGAGTTCCAGTATCATACAAAAGAGTACATTGCCACTCTCCAGGCCTGGGAGCAACCACTCCCTCATTCGACCTGGAAAAGGAGATTGATGCGACTTACCCTACCGACCACATCACCAAAGAAATGGTCGAGGAAACATTGAAAAAGTTTGTCGGCACCATTGAACAGGTACCACCGGCATTTTCCGCATGCAAGATAGACGGGAAGCGTGCATACGACCTGGCTAGAAAAGGAGATGAAGTAGAACTGAAACCCAAAGTTCTGGTCATTGATGAAATCGAGTTGCTGGAATGCAACCTGCCGGAAATTAAGATACGGGTAGTCTGTAGCAAGGGTACTTACATACGGGCATTGGCCAGAGACATTGGCCAAGCACTGCAAAGCGGTGCCCACCTGACCGATCTGATACGTACACGGGTAGGAGAAGTAAAGTTGGAAGACTGCATGAAAGTGGAAGATTTTGAAGCCTGGCTCGACCAGCAAGAAATAGAAGTTATAAACAATTAAGGAAAGAAAGGAAGAAGATGAAACTGTCACAATTCAAATTCAAGTTGCCGGAAGAAAAAATCGCTCTTTATCCGGCTAAATACAGAGATGAATCGCCTGATGGTAATTCACAAGTCAACCGGAGAAATTGAACATGTCAATTTCAAGGATATACTGAACTATTTCGACGACAAAGACGTGTTTATCTTTAACGATACCAAAGTCTTTCCTGCTCGTTTGTATGGTAACAAGGAAAAAACAGGTGCCCGCATTGAAGTATTCCTGCTCCGTGAGTTGAACGAAGAACTGCGCTTGTGGGATGTGCTGGTAGATCCCGCCCGTAAAATCCGTATCGGTAACAAGTTGTACTTCGGCGACGATGACTCGATGGTGGCCGAAGTAATTGACAATACGACTTCTCGCGGACGTACACTCCGCTTTTTGTACGACGGTCCTCATGATGAATTCAAGAAGGCTTTGTATGCCTTGGGAGAACCTCCATTGCCTCCTTTCATCCATCGTCCGGCAGAACCGGAAGACGAAGAACGTTTCCAGACTATCTACGCCAAAAATGAAGGAGCCGTTACCGTACCGGCAGCCGGTCTTCACTTCAGCCGTGAGCTTATGAAACGTATGGAAATCAAAGGCATCGACTTCTCTTTCATCACCATGCATGCCGGATTGGGTAACTTCCGCGACATCGATGTGGAAGATTTAACCAAGCATAAAATGGATTCAGAACAGATGTTCGTCAACGCGGAAGCCTGCCGCATCGTCAACGAAGCCAAAGACAGAGGCAACAAAGTATGCGCTATCGGTACTACTGTGATGCGTGCCATTGAAACAGCTGTGGGTACAGACGGCCATTTGAAAGAGTTCGAAGGATGGACCAACAAGTTTATTTTCCCTCCTTACGACTTCTCAGTAGCCAATGCCATGGTAAGCAATTTCCACATGCCGCTTTCTACCATGCTGATGCTTGTATGTGCTTACGGAGGATATGAACTGATCATGGATGCTTACAACATCGCACTGAAAAAGACTACCGTTTTGGAACATACGGTGATGCCATGCTGATTCTGGATAAATAAACCATCATTCTATGGCAACAATTTATCTGGGATTAGGTACAAACCTTGGCGATAAAGAAGCTAATTTACGTACCGCCATCTATAAACTACAGGAAAGGATAGGAAGCAAGTTTCCCTATCCTCTTTTTATGAAACAGCCCCTTGGGGATTTAAATCAGACCACAGGCTTTCTGAATGCAGCAATCGGACTGGAAACCAATCTCTCCCCTATCGAAGTGCTTCATATCACGCAGGAAATAGAGAAAGAACTCGGCAGGACAAAGAAATCAGTCAACGGCAGCTACAGCGACCGACTCATTGATATTGATATTCTTTTATACGACAATCTCGTACTCCAGACACCTAAGCTTACGGTTCCTCATCCATTGATGACGGAAAGAGATTTTGTAATGAAACCGTTAATCGAAATTGCAGGAAATGCAATCCACCCCACCCTTCAAAAAACATTGTCAGAATTATATCTGGAATGATTTACCGACAGGCAGGAGCATAAAGCTATGTTAAAAAGAAACTGAAATTGTAATTATTCCAATTTATATCACTATCTTTGCAGCGAAAATAAAAAGTGGAAAGATTTGAGTAGCTTGCAACCACGGAAAAAAATGCTAAAACACATTGTTATTTCCCCGAAGATTACTTCTCTACTCTGTCCGTACACGGATAAAAACAAACCATTAACAATTTTAATTTACCACAACAATGGGATACTTATTCACATCCGAATCGGTGTCTGAAGGACACCCCGACAAAGTGGCCGATCAAATTTCGGACGCTGTGCTTGACAAACTGTTGGCTTACGACCCCAGTTCAAAAGTAGCTTGCGAAACTCTGGTAACTACCGGACAGGTGGTACTGGCAGGAGAAGTGAAAACCAAAGCATATATTGATTTGCAGCGCGTAGCACGCGAAGTAATTAATAAGATAGGCTATACCAAGAGTGAATACATGTTCGAAGGTAATTCATGCGGTGTATTCTCTGCCATTCACGAACAGAGTCCTGACATCAACCGTGGAGTAGAACGCGAAGACCCGATGAATCAGGGAGCAGGCGACCAAGGTATGATGTTCGGTTATGCTACCAACGAAACTGAAAACTACATGCCGCTGTCGCTCGACCTGGCACACAAACTGCTGATGGTATTGGCCGACATCCGTCGTGAAGGAAAGGTGATGACTTACCTTCGTCCGGACTCTAAGAGCCAGGTAACTATCGAATACGATGACAACCGTCGTCCGGTACGTATTGATACCATCGTAGTATCTACCCAGCACGATGAATTTATCCAGCCGGAAAATGACTCAAAAGAAGCTCAATTGAAGGCTGACGAGGAAATGCTGGCACAGATTCGCAAGGACGTAATTGAAATCCTGATGCCGCGTGTCATTGCCGAAATCCACAACCCGCAGGTACTGGCTTTATTCAACGACCAGATTAAATACCACGTAAACCCGACAGGTAAGTTCGTGATTGGTGGTCCTCACGGTGATACCGGACTGACTGGCCGTAAGATTATTGTAGACACTTACGGTGGTGCCGGAGCTCACGGAGGAGGTGCTTTCTCAGGAAAAGACCCCAGCAAGGTAGACCGTAGTGCTGCATACGCTGCACGCCACATTGCCAAGAACCTGGTAGCTGCCGGAGTAGCAGACGAAGTATTGGTACAGGTTTCATACGCCATCGGAGTAGCACGTCCGATCAATATCTACGTAAATACTTACGGACGTAGCAATGTAGCTCTGACCGACGGAGAAATCGCTAAGAAAGTAGATGAAATCTTCGATATGCGTCCGCGTGCCATCGAAGAACGCTTGAAGCTGCGCAACCCGATTTATAGCGAAACTGCTGCTTACGGACACATGGGCCGTGAACCGCAAATCGTTACCAAGCATTTCGAATCGGTTTACGAAGGCAACAAAGACGTAGAAGTGGAACTCTTCACTTGGGAGAAACTGGATTATGTAGACAAAGTGAAAGAAGCTTTCGGACTGAAATAAGCTGAGATCTTCCACTAACCATACAGAGGGCTTGATACATCAGAAGATGGTCAAGCCCTTTTTGCTGGCACAACGGTTTGGCTATGCACTCACCTTTACCTATCTTTGCAAAAACTAAAAAGACCATGAACGATATCAAGAATATATGCGTATACAGTGCTTCCAGCACTAAAATTGATTCTATCTATTTCGAAGCAGCCGAAGAACTTGGAAAAATTCTTGCACAAAAGCACATCAACCTTATCAACGGAGCCGGATGCCTGGGACTGATGTGCCGCATCAGCGACGCGACTCTTGCTGCCGGAGGAACCGTAACCGGTGTCATTCCCCGGTTTATGGTGGAGCAAGGCTGGCATCATAAAGGACTGACCCGGCTAATAGAAACGGAAAGCATGCACGAACGCAAACAACTTATGGCCGATTTGTCCGATGGAGTGATTGCCCTGCCCGGAGGATGCGGTACATTGGAAGAATTGCTCGAAATCATTACCTGGAAACAACTCGGACTATACCTGAAACCCATCGTCATACTGAATACCAACGGATTTTATAACCTGCTGCTGGAGATGCTTCAACAAGCTATTTCCCAAAACTTCATGCGAAAGGAACATGGAAACATCTGGCACGTAGCACAAACTCCCGAAGAAGCTGTAAATTTATTATATACCACCCCTCACTGGAGCAAAGAAATTCGTAAATTTGCCGCAATATGAACAAGTTCTGCCATACCGGTTTCTCACAGATTCAAGAACTCTACAACCAGCGCGTAGAGCAAATAGACAGTGCACTGCAGCATTGTAAGGAAACACCGTGTACAAACGGTATGGCAGGAGAACCTGTCCCTTATCAGTTACGTAATGACTTTGCAATTACAGGTATTGTGTTTCTTTGCTTCTTTTTGGTCACTTATTCCTTAAAAAACGGACAAAAATACCTGTATCAACACATCAAAAGCTTTTTCCGACATAAAGAACGAGCTGGACTCTTTGATGAGAGTTCCGGATTTAACATTCGCTACACCCTCACTTTAGGCGGTATAAGTTGCATATCTACTGGGTTATTTGTCTATGATTTCTTCTCTAAGACCGAACCGTTTCTATTTCAAACAGTTTCACACTATGCCATTCTGTTTGTCTACATTTTCTGCATTTTACTCACCGTTGTAGGGAAAACTGCTTTATATCAATTTGTTAACTGGATTTTTTTTGATAAAGAAAAAAACAGCACCTGGATTTCGGCCTATTTTGATTTGCTTTCTGGAGCCGCATTTGTTTTATTTCCTCTATCCTTGCTTATTGTCTATTTCAACTTAGACTTTAATTTTTCTAAAACCTTCGTATTCATTGCAGTAGTCAGTTTCAAAATATTGTTATTTTATAAGTGTATTAGGAACTTTTTTAATCATTTCCATGGCATTTTACATTTAATTCTGTACTTTTGCACCCTCGAAATCATACCCTTACTTTTCCTCTGGAAAGGATTGATATATATAAATAACATTTTGATTTTAAAATTTTAGTAACGTTGAAAATAAAGAAAGTCCTCGTTTCTCAGCCAAAACCGACGACAGAAAAGTCTCCCTATTTTGACATTGCTGAGAAGTACGGAGTGAAGATAGATTTTCGCCCGTTTATTAAAGTAGAAAGTTTGTCAGCTAAAGAATTCAGACAGCAAAAGGTTTCTATCTTAGATCATACAGCCGTTGTGTTTACTTCACGCCATGCTATCGATCACTTCTTTAGCCTGTGTGCAGAGTTGCGTGTAACAATTCCGGAAACAATGAAATACTTCTGTACTTCGGAAACCATCGCTCTATATATTCAAAAATACGTTCAATACCGCAAGCGTAAAGTATTCTTCGGAGCTACCGGAAAGTTTGCTGACCTGCTTCCGCAAATTATCAAGCATAATACGGAAAAATACTTTATCCCGATGTCAGATGTACACAATGACGAAGTAAAAAGACTTGCTCAACAAAAACCACATTCAGCACACGGAAAGGCTGTAATGTATCGTACTGTCAGCAACGATTTCACTCCAGAAGAAGAATTCAACTATGACATGCTGATATTCTTCAGCCCGGCAGGTATTCAGTCATTGATGAAGAACTTCCCGAATTTCGAACAGAAAGACATTGCTATCGGAAGTCTTCGGACCGACTACAGCTAAGGCCGTAAAAGATGCAGGTCTGCGTCTTGATTTGGAAGCTCCTTCAAGTGTAGCTCCTTCCATGCCAGCAGCGTTGGATATGTTTATCCGCGAACATAACAAATAAAAAAATAATTCTGACAAACAAAGCGAAGCAATCCATTTTCCCATTACTTCGCTTTGTTTTATTATATACTCTCTATGAGCGATTCTCCCAAATTAACACTATCGAAAGTAGAACGACTGAACAGCCGAATTCTGATTGAAAGACTGTTTACAGGAGGCAGCAAATCATTGCCTGCTTTTCCGTTGCGTATCGTATACATGCCGGTGGAAGGAGAGAATCTACCTGCAGCCACTATTCTGATTAGCGTACCGAAAAAAAGATTCAAGCGGGCAGTCAAACGCAATCGTGTAAAACGTCAAGTACGTGAGGCCTACCGTAAAAACAAACACATCCTGCTCGATGCATTAAAAAGTTCAGGACAGAAAATTGCCGTCGCCTTTATCTGGCTCGACAATGAACTGCATGAATCGGCCGATGTGGAAGCTAAGGTGGTTAAATTGTTGCAACTTACCGCTGAACGTCTGGCATGAAAAAGTTCATATCTTTCCTGCTCCTGCTCCCATTTATTTTTACCGGAACTGCATTTCACCTTTTACACCTCCCTCCTGTCGCTTTACTCCGACTTGTTCTCAATATGCCATAGAAGCGATACAAAAGCATGGACCTTTCAAAGGACTTTACCTGGCCATACGACGCATTCTTCGTTGCCACCCCTGGGGAGGTTCGGGATATGACCCAGTTCCTTAAAAAGCCTGTTTTCACATGATTGACACTCCCTTTTTCGATGCACACACACATCATTTGCCTCAGCCGCGATCACTGCCATCGTAAAGGCGCCGCATGGACGAGAAAACGGCTTCCTCTTACCTGCAAGCTACATTTATCTCCGCCAGCCTGCACCCGTGGTATCTCACGGAAGAAAACATTCAGCCACAAATAGATTGGCTGGTACAGACTATCCAAAGTGATTCGCGAGTAGTCGCACTGGGAGAAACCGGACTGGACAAAGTATGCGATACCCCTTTCGACTTACAAATACAGGCCTTCAAGAAAGTAATAGAGATATCAGAAACCTATCATCTCCCCTTAGTGATACATTCCGTAAAAGCCACTGAAGAACTGCTTGCCCTACACAAGGAATATCACCCCGCACAAGCCTGGATTATCCATGGTTTCCGAGGTAAAAAAGAACTTGCCACCGACCTGATACGACACGGATTTTATCTCTCTTTCGGAAAAAAATACCAGGAAAAAGCCTTATCTATCGTCCCTGCAGACAGATTTTTATTAGAGAGTGACGAAGCAGACACAGACTTTCCAGACTTCTACCGGCAAGTAGCTTCACTACGCGGAACCTCTTTTGACAGCTTGATTGAAAATATCAAAGAAAATGCTAACCGTCTCTTTTTTAATCGCTAAAAATTGGTTATTCAGATAAAGTGTCGTACTTTTGCTTCTGTATTATTAAATAAATATGTTAAACTAAGAATTTCATTCGATGAATTTTGTAGATGAACTAAGATGGCGTGGAATGGTACATACCATGATGCCGGGCACAGAAGAATTGCTGGAGAAGGAAATGGTGACAGCTTACCTGGGTATTGACCCTACAGCTGACTCGTTGCATATCGGCCACTTGTGTGGCGTGATGATGTTGCGTCATTTCCAGCGTTGCGGCCACAAACCGCTGGCTCTGGTAGGAGGTGCAACCGGTATGATTGGAGACCCTTCAGGTAAGTCACAGGAACGTAACTTGCTGGATGAGGAAACACTGCGCCACAATCAGGAGTGTATCAAGAAGCAGTTGGGCAAATTCCTCGATTTCGAATCGGATGCCCCTAACCGTGCAGAACTGGTAAACAACTACGACTGGATGAAAGACTTCTCTTTCCTGGATTTTGCCCGCACCGTAGGAAAACACATCACCGTAAACTACATGATGGCAAAGGAATCGGTTCAGAAACGTCTGAACGGAGAAGCACGCGACGGTCTTTCATTCACTGAATTTACTTATCAGCTGTTACAAGGATACGATTTCCTGCATCTGTATGAAACCAAAAACTGCAAAAGCTTCAGGCTGGGTGGTTCTGACCAGTGGGGAAACATCACCACGGGAGCAGAATTAATCCGCCGTACTAACGGAGGTGAAGTATTTGCCCTGACTTGTCCGCTGATTACAAAAGCTGACGGTGGTAAATTTGGTAAGACAGAATCAGGAAATATCTGGCTGGACGCACGATATACCTCTCCTTACAAGTTCTATCAATTCTGGCTGAATGTAAGCGACGAAGACGCTAAGCGTTATATCAAGATATTCACTTCACTGAGCAAAGAAGAAATAGAAGGTCTGATTGCAGAACACGAACAGGCTCCTCACTTGCGTGTACTCCAGAAACGTCTGGCTAAGGAAGTAACTATCATGGTTCATTCTGAAGCTGACTACAACGCTGCTGTAGAAGCTTCCGGCATCCTGTTTGGCAACGCTACTTCTGAAGCATTGAAGAAACTGGATGAAGATACCCTGCTTTCTGTATTCGAAGGCGTTCCTCAGTTTGAAGTAGCCAAATCGGATATTGAAGCCGGTATCAAGGCTGTAGACTTATTTACTGAAAAGGCTGCTATCTTCCCGTCAAAAGGTGAGATGCGTAAGCTGGTTCAGGGCGGCGGCGTTTCTTTAAACAAAGAAAAACTGGCTGCATTTGACCAGGAAATTACTACTGCTGACTTGCTGGATGAAAAATACCTGCTCGTACAGCGCGGAAAGAAAAACTATTATCTGGTAATTGCCAAATAAATTCTTTCAGAAAAAAATACCGGAAGGCTGTCTCAATTCAATTTGGGGCAGCCTTTCTTATCTTACAGTTCCTCCATAATTCTTTATCAAACAGCAAGGAACAAGTTACCAGTACTGGCCTGAAAGTACTGGCAGGAGATGAAAATCACCTCGGGAAATAAAGCCAGGGATAAAAAAATACCGGCTGACTCCTTGTGAATTAACCGGTACTTTAGAGTATGTCCGGAAGGCAATCCTTCCGGATATTTCAGTACTTATTTCTTTGCATCCAGGCTCTTTAAGCAGTTCATCTACCGCAGCCTTCAACTGTGTATCCTCTCCTTTCACCACTGTTTCAGGCGCATTCAATACATATACATCCGGCTCCAGCTCTTTGTTTTCCAGGTAGCTTCCGTCTGGCAGACGATAACCAATCACAGGAATACCGTAAATCAAATCCGGATCCTGCATCTGTACCCAGTTTACACTGGTCATGGTTCCAGGTACCGGAGCACCTACCAGCTTACCCATCTGGCGATGTTTGTACACCCACGGTGTGCCGTGTGCATTGGAATAGTTGGCTTCGCACTGTACCATGATAGAAGGCTTGTTCCAGCGACGGCTCGGCATGTCGCATGCTTCACGACCACGAATCACCTGTGTCAGATACTTCTGCCCACTGAACAGCACTTCAATATCTTCATGCAAACGTCCTCCTCCGTTGAAACGGGTATCAATCACAATACCTTCGCGATTGTTGTATTTACCCAAAATATCGGAATATACCGTACGGAAGCTGCCGTCGTCCATTGATTCGATATGTACATAGCCTAAACGGCCGTTTGACCATTTATCCACATCTGCTGCACGCTGCTTTACCCAACGTTCATACAGCAGACTGCTCAACGTTCCACCGCTAATAGGCTTCACCACCTCATCCCAGCGTTCTTTTGATTGTACATCGTAGCATGAAACCAATATCTTCTTGCCTGCCTTTCCGTTCAGCAAAGCAGAGAAATCAGCATCTACCGGCTGACCGTCAATCTTTTCAATCACCACACCCGGTTTTACCCGTGTAGTTTTCCGGTCGAACGGACCTTTTTCCACCACTTCGTCCACTTTCATGCCTTTTCCGGTGTAATTCCAGTCATAAAGCAATCCCAAGCTGGCAGTTGCCTCTTTCACTCCCGGGCGATAACGGTCACCTGTATGCGATACGTTCAGTTCGCCCAGCAACTCACTCAACATTTCCGCGTAGTCATACTTATTATTGATATGCGGCAAGAAACGACGATAATTAGCGGTCATAGCCTTCCAGTCTACCCCATGCATATTTACCTCATAAAAACGTTTCTGTTCCTCACGGCACATATTATCATACATATAAGCACGTTCGGCAGCCAAATCCATCTTCATTTCTGCACGATAAGAAATCGGTTTCAACTTCTCACCGCCCAAATCCATTTTCTGCATGGAGCCTGAACCTAATACGAAAAGATTTTTTCCTTCCTTATCCATTTCCATATCGGCCCATCCGGAACCCATCTTGTGTAACAATTTGGTTTCCCGTTTGCGCAAATCCATCTTCCACATATCAAATCCACGCTCAAAAGCCGACAGGTAATACAAACTTTCTCCATCCTTTGAAAGAATAGCCGAAGCAATGCTTGATGAATTCGAGTCAGACGTACGATGCGGTCCTGAATACCCTCCAGTTCCACCACAATATCTTTCACCTTGTCGGCTTCTTCTTTCTTGTCCTTATCCTCTTTTTATCTTCTTTTTTCTTTCCGTCTTTCTTGTCCGCAGCTTTTTTCCTGTTCTTTTTCCAGTTCCTTCTGGAGTTCATAATCCTCCTTGCTCATACGGAATTTATCGTAGGCATCCTGATTGACAAATACCATCATCACATCGTCCAGTGAACCCCATGAAGCGTGATTTCTCATACCGTAACGCTCTGTAGTAAACAAAATGGCATTACCGTCCATTGTCCACTTCGGAGAGCTACTTGTATAACCACTGTTCGTCAGGTTAACTAACTCTCCCTTTCCGTCTGCACTGACCAAGGCAATGTCCGTATAAGGATCATGCTTGTTTCCGATAAACTCCAACGTAAACCATTTACCGTCGGGCGACCAGGCATAATTAAACCCTCCACTCAAGCTGTACCAAGTACTTCCATCAGTAATCTGACGTACCTTATTCGTTTCCAGATTTAATACTTTCAGACGGATACGGTCTTCAATGAAAGCCACTTCCTTGCCATCGGGTGAGAACTTAGGATACATCCGTTCCACAGTCTTGGAAGGCAACAGCACTTCTTCTTTTATCAATGTCGCATTCGGGAAATTCAAATCCTCTTTCCGTTCAATTTCCGCCTTATAAAGCTGCCAGTTTCCATCGCGTTCGCTGGCATATACCAGTGTACGATTGTCTGCCCCGAAAGAAAGACCTTCTTCTGCTTCAGATGTGTGCGTAATCTGTTTGGTAGTACCATATTCCACAGAAGTCACGAACACTTCTCCTCGTACAATGAAAGCCACCTGCTTGCCATCGGGCGATACGACTGCTTCCGATGCTCCCCGAGTATAAGTTAATGTAACCGGAATTTCCTGGTCATCCCGTGTCAGTGATACATTTACCTTACTCGGCTTTCCACCCTGTTTCTGCGTATAAATTTCTCCATTATAGGTATAGCACAGCGTACCGTCGCCTCCCAAAGAAAGGAAACGCACCGGATGTGTAGAGAATGAAGTCAGCGGTTTCACCTGTTCCGGGTTATCCAGCGGGAAAGAATAGACATTAAACGAGCCTTTGTTGCGTTCACTCAAGAAGAAAACCTCCTTGCCATCCGACGAAAGCACCGGATTACGGTCTTCTCCTGCGCGCTTGGTCAGATTGGTGTGCTTGCCCGAAGCCATGTCATACATCCATACATCCCGTGTAATGGAAGAAGTGTGATGTTTACGCCACTCATCTTCGAATCCTTTCCGGTCCTGATACAGGAACTTGTCGCCTGCCGCATTGAAACAAACCATTTCGGCAGGAGTACCCAGAATTTGTTCCGTTTTTCCACCTTCAGCAGGAACCTTATACAGTTCTGTCATGGCAGAAGTCGGAAACAATGCACTACTAGCAGGGTCTTGAATACTTGCAGAAAATACAATAAACTTTCCGTCCGGCGTAAACGCAGAAGGAATTTCCGAAGCAGAATTCGTTGTCAGTCTGCGGGCAGAACCGCCGTTAGCCGGCATAACAAACACATCTGTATTTCCAAAACGATCGCTGGCAAAAGCAATCTGTTTACCATCAGGCGACCATACAGGCGATGACTCATACGACTCTTGTGTAGTCAGTTGTACTGCTTCTCCACCCTTGGCAGACACTTTATAAATGTCTCCCTTATAACAGAACAAAATTTCTTTTCCATCTGGAGAAATACGCACGTCACGCATCCATAGCGGAGTAACCGCCATGGCATGTGCAAAAGTACTCCCCAGCAACAATGTGCACAATATTTTTTTCCTCATAAGCTAAGTTGTTTTTGCAAACAAAGGTAAGGATTCCCATCAGAAACAGAAAAAAAGTCAGAAATTATTTGGAAGGTATTCATAAAAACGCTTATCTTTGCAGCGTTTTCTGAGGAAAACACCAAGAAGTTTGGACTATGGTGTAATGGTAGCACAACAGGTTTTGGTTCTGTTTGTCCAGGTTCGAATCCTGGTAGTCCAACTATTAGGCCCCAAAAGATATCTTTTGGGGCTTTTTTTCTATCAAATTCCATTAATATCCCCCTCAAAAAAAACGCAAGTACGTTTTGAATAAAACACCAAAGAGTTTTACTTTAAACGCAAGTGCATTTGAATTCAAACGTAAGTACGTTTTAAACTAAACGCCTTTACGTTTGAAAACAAATACAAAAGTATTCTGATAATACTCATCTATACCAACCTCATAAATATAAGAACAGACTATTTTCTATCAATTTAAAACCATACAAAAAGATAAAATTATCACATAAAATCTCATATAAAACACGATTTTTCATACATAAAGTTTTTTATTACATAAATTTTCTGACTTTCAGAGAAAAATTATACCTTCGCGCCCGATTTCAACCACACAAAAACTTATAATTTGAAAGTATAGTATGAAAATTATCTGGTCTATCCGGTCATTTAACTTTACAAACGTGCCATAGAAAGGATTCCTGACGAGAGAAAGACTTTCTATGTTTCATTTTATAATCAACAATTTTCATGTTCACTTTTATTTCTATAATGGCTGTAGGAGTCCTTATAGGCTATCCTTTGCGCCGTAAACAAAGCATTCATAAGATACCCGTACTGATACAAATCGTAGTTTGTCTGTTACTTTTTATTTTGGGACTGTCCATCGGAACAAACAAACTTATCATTGGCAACCTGAGTTATTTCTGCCAGCAGGCAGCCATCATCTCCATGCTGAGTCTGTTGGGAAGGCTCTGTAGCCGCTCTCCTTGTGTCTCACTTTTTTCTTTAAGAAAGGAGCAAACCGTGAAGGGTAGTCTTTTTATTCTGATATTTTTCCTGATGGGATGTCTCATCGGCTATTTTATACCATCGGATTCGACATTCATGAAATGTCAGTAAAAGTACTTTTATGTATTGATGCTCCTGCTAGGAATGAACCTGGGAGGTAATCAAGATTTAAAAGGATTTGTCGCGCAATTTAATTTCAAGATGCTGCTCGTCCCCATTGCCACAGTATCAGGTACGTTTCTTTTTTCTGCCATCGCCGGCTTTATTCTGAGCCAATGGAGTGTGTTCGACTGCATGGCGGTGGGTAGCGGATTTGCTTATTATTCCATTTCATCGGTCCTCATCACACAGCTCAAGACACCGAGCATGGGACTGCAAGTAGCCACGGAATTGGGAACAATTGCCTTGCTGACCAATATCTTCCGTGAAATGACAGCACTGGTCGGTGCACCTTTCATCCGGAAATATTTTGGACATCTGGCTCCCATTTCAGCAGCAGGCATTGGCTCTTCCGACATTCTGCTGGCCGCCATCACCAAATACTCCGGAAAAGATGCTATTCCGCTGGCCATCCTGCATGGTATTCTGATTAACCTCAGCGTACCTTTCTTCGTTTCATTATTTTGTAACCTGTAATACAGATACGTAACTTCATGTAAACGTAACTACATAGCAACTTTTCTGTAATAAAAAACACTGACCTTTGGGCAGACTTTAAAAAAGGAGATTATTATGGAAACAGTTGCAGACAAATATGTAGTAGAATGTACGCCCGACGGTGAATATTACGCTTACCTGTGCAATCATGAACAATGCTTTGCATACGGTGAAACTGAAGAAGAAGCACTGGAAAATCTGGAAACCGCGGCAGAAGAATTCTATAATGAATTCAATTCTATTTTCTACATGGAAGATATAGCCTGATACTATATTGAAAAAACGCACATTGTAAGTAAATTGCCGATATTTAGTCATTTCTCAAAAGCCATTTCTGTGGGACGCAGGAATGGCTTTCTTCTTGCTCCGTCTTCTCGCTTGTTGAAACAAGTTATTCATTTGACAGTCATACCCTTGTAATATACATTCCCTTCTTTTGTACAGCGTTAAGAAAAACATGAAGCATGAAAGAAAGACCTTATTACCGGACCATTGTGGTGTCGGACATTCATTTGGGAACTACCCATTCGAAAGTAAACCAAATCAGCGATTTTCTTAGTAGAGTAGACTGCGGACGACTGATTCTGAACGGTGACATCATCGACGGATGGCATCTGCAGAAATCCGGCATCAGCAAATGGAAAGCGGAACATACGCACTTTTTTAAAATCATCATGAAAATGATGGAAAAACACGGTACGGAAATCATCTATATCCGCGGCAATCATGACGATTTTCTTGACAATCTTGCTCCCCTACAATTCGCCAACCTGACCATTACAAAAGATTATATACTGGAAAGCAATGGAAAGCATTATTTCGTAACACACGGCGATGTGTTCGATAAGGTAACTACCAGCATGAAATGGCTGGCTAAATTGGGAGATATAGGCTATACGCTCCTGCTGTGGCTCAACAGCCAGTACAACCGCTATCGCGTAAGAAAAGGAAAACCTTATTATTCACTTTCACAGGCCATCAAGCAGAAAGTAAAATCTGCCGTATCCTATATTTCTGATTTTGAAAACGTACTGGTAGAATTCGCGAAGAACCGTCAGTGCGAAGGGGTTATCTGCGGTCATATCCACCATCCGGAAAACCGCATGATCGACCAGATACACTACCTGAACTCAGGCGACTGGGTAGAAACCATGTCGGCACTTACCGAAGATGAAAACGGGGAATGGAAAGTAATCTATTACACCGAATTGGAACAGCAGGCTACGAAACCTGAAGAAAATAATGTCATACCGCTAATACCTATCGCATCATGAAAATCTTATTTATCGTTCAGGGAGAAGGAAGAGGACACCTCACACAAGCCATTTCAATGGAAAGACTGCTTAGAAGCAACGGACACGAGGTGGTAGAAGTGCTCGTCGGAAAAAGTGAATCCAGACGGCTTCCGGGATTTTTTATCCGGAACATCCAGGCTCCTGTCAAACAGTTTATCAGCCCCAATTTCCTGCCTACCCACGCCAACAAACGGGTAAACCTGACACGAAGCATCTTATATAATTTGTTGAAAGTACCGGAATATGCAGAAAGTATATGCTATATTAACCGGCATATCAAGGAAACCGGTGCCGAACTGGTCATCAACTTCTATGAATTATTGACCGGACTGACTTATTTCTTTTTTCGTCCGGCAGTACCTCAAATCTGTATCGGTCATCAGTACCTGTTCCTTCACAACCAATTCAAATTACCCAAAAAGAGCAAATGCAGTCTGTTTTTCCTGAATTTCTTTACACGACTGACTGCATTGGGAGCTTCACAAAAACTGGCCCTCTCCTTCCGTTCCATGCCAGAAGACAATCATCAGCACATCAGCGTGGTTCCTCCTTTGTTGCGACAAGACGTATTGCAGCAGGAAAGCAAACCAGGCGACTACATCCATGGATATATGCTGAATGCGGGATTCTCTGAAAATATTCTAAACTGGCATAAAAAACATCCAGATACTCCTCTCCGCTTTTTCTGGGACCATTGGGAAGAAGAACCTGTGAAAAAAATAGACTCCACACTTTCTTTCTATCAACTTGACGATATAGAGTTTCTTCGCCAGATGGCAGGCTGCAAGGCATACGCCAGCACGGCAGGATTCGAATCGGTGTGCGAAGCCATGTATTTAGGAAAACCCATCCTGATGGTACCGGCACATATTGAACAAGAGTGTAATGCTTTCGATGCCATGCAGAACGGAGCAGGTATCATCGACCACAATTTTAACTTGAGTAACTTACTGCGTTTTTCTCAGAACTACAAACCAAACCGCCTGTTTGTGGAATGGGTGAAATCAGCAGAATACATCATATTGAATGAAATAGAGCGATTTGCTCCGCAAAATACCCTGCAAGGAATGTATCTGGTAGAGGAGTTTGTGTAAAAAAATCTAAATAATCGTTCTGAAATCATATTGTAACATAAAATCATTTTCTTTGTAAAAAAAGTGATTTTATGGTAACAAGAAATAGAAAAAAAGAAAAGCCTTATTTGGAAAGAGACATCAGTTGGATGTACTTTAACCGCAGAATCCTGCAGGAAGCAACCCGAAGCCATGTGCCATTGCTGGAACGAATGGCCTTTCTTGGCATCTATTCCAACAACCTGGATGAATTTTTCCGTGTCAGAGTAGCTTCTCAAAGCCGCATTGCTGAGTGCATGGATAAATCGGCTGCCAAGGAAAGAGAAAAAGCAAAAAAACTGCTTAAGCAAATCGGAAAACTGAACGCACGTTACGTAAAGGATTACGAAGAAGCTGTAAGCAGTGTGACAGAGGATCTGAAAAAAGAAAATATTTATCTGGTATCCAATTCGGAGGTTACTCCCGAACAGCTACAGTTCATCCAGTCTTTCTATAAAGAAAAGCTGAATGGACTTATTGTGCCCGTATGGTTCTCAGCTGTTAAGTTATTGGATTACGAAAACGATGAAAATATCTACCTGGCTGTAAAGGTAAGCAAGAACGGCAACAAGCCAATGGCGGACTATGCTTTCCTGGAACTCCCGGTAAATATTTGCGGACGTTTTGTGCAACTACCGGATCATGAAAATAAAAGTTATCTGATGTATCTGGACGACGTCATCCGCTGCTGTCTTCCGCTGGTGTTCGAAGGACTGGGATACGACAAATACGAAGCCTATGCCTTTAAGTTTACCCGCGACGCGGAAATGGAAATTGACAACGACCTGCGCACCGGTACACTTCAAAAGATTTCAAAAGGGGTAAAGAGCCGTAAAAAAGGAGAACCTCTTCGCGTAATCTATGATAACAACATGCCGAAAGACCTGTTGAAAAGGGTGTTGAAAAAGCTTGAACTTGACAGTCTGGACACAGTAATTGAAAGCGGACGTTATCAGAACCACAAGGACTTAATGAAATTCCCGGATTGTGGACACAGCAACTTGAAATACCCGAAATGGCCTCCTATCCTGAAAAAAGAACTTGACGGACCGGAAAGTCTGTTGAAAAAGATTCAGGAGAAAGACCGCTTTATCCACGTGCCTTATCATAATTTCGACTCCTTCATCCGTGTGCTTCAGGAAGCAGCTGTCAGCAAGCAGGTTACAAGTATTAAAATTACGCTTTACCGTCTGGCTAAAGAATCAAAGGTAGTAAAAGCCCTTATCGGAGCTGCCCGCAACGGAAAGAAGGTAACCGTAGTCATTGAATTATTGGCTCGTTTCGACGAAGCGTCCAACATCAACTGGTCAAAGAAAATGCAGGATGCCGGCATCAAGGTGATTTTCGGTGTAGAAGGCTTGAAGGTTCACTCCAAGATTACACACATTGAGATGAAAAGCGGACCGGATATTGCTTATATCAGTACCGGAAACTTCCACGAAGGAAACGCCAAGATGTACACAGACTGTATGCTGATGACAGCTTATCCCAAAATCGTGAAGGATGTAAATCAGGTGTTCGAATTCATTGAGCGTCCTTACACTCAGATACGGTTCAAGGAGCTGCTTGTTTCACCTAATGAGATGAAAAACAAGTTTGTGACATTAATCAACAATGAAATAAAGAACAAGAAAGCCGGAAAACCTGCTTACATCAAAATCAAGATCAATCACATCACCGACCCGATTATGGTAGAAAAACTGTATGAAGCTTCGGAAGCAGGCGTAGATATTGACCTGGTAGTACGTGGCAACTGTTCACTGATTACCAATGTACCCGATGTCAGCACGCACATCCGGATTCATGGCATCATCGACCGCTATCTGGAGCATTCACGCATTTTCATCTTTGCCAACGGAGGAGAAGAAAAGATATACTTAGGTTCTGCCGACTGGATGCCCCGCAACCTGGATCACCGCATCGAAGTGATTACTCCGGTCTACGATCCGGCCATCAAGGGAGAAATGAAACGCATTGTAGAATACGGCCTGAAGGATACCCTGCAGGGACGTATAGTAGACGGTGCAGGCGACAATCTGTTCTGGAGTGAAGAAACGGAAGAAGCTCCTTTCCGCTCACAGGAAGCGCTCTACAATTATTACCTGGCCGAAAATGAACAATAACTTAAATGTGATATTATGGACAATATGCTAAAAGACTGCAAGACGTACTATGGAGCCATTGATATTGGTTCGAATGCAGTGAGATTGCTCATCAAATGTGTAGAAGAAGACGAACAAGGAAAGGTTTTCTTTTCAAAAGTGCTTCTATTGCGTGTCCCTCTGCGTCTGGGATTTGACGTATTTGCGATGGGGAAAATTTCCGAAACCAAGGAAAAGAACATGCTCCGTCTGATGAAAGTATTCCATCACCTGATGAAAATCTACGATGTGGAAGACTACCGTGCATGTGCCACTTCTGCCATGCGTGATGCAAAGAACGGAAAAGATATTATCAAACGCATCAAAAAGAAAACGGGAATCCGCATTGAAATCATTGACGGACAGGAAGAAGCCAAAATGATATACAACAACCACATTGAATGCATGGAAGACCGTAACGGAAACTATATGTATGTGGATGTGGGTGGAGGTAGTACCGAAATCAACTTGCTTTCACAAGGAGAACTCGTATGCAGCCGTTCGTACAACATCGGTACAGTACGTATTCTGAACAATGCCGTAAAGGAAACTGAATGGGAACGGTTGAAAAAGGATATGCAGGAACTGGCTATTTCTTACCCCGGTACGAACATCATCGGTTCGGGTGGAAACATCAACAAACTTTATCGTCTGGCGGAAAAGAAAGACAAGAAAAAGCAACGAATTACGGTGGAAGTACTGCACAAACTGCATGAAAGCCTGAACAAGCTATCTGTAGAAGAACGAATGGAAAAATACCAGCTCAAACCCGACCGGGCCGACGTAATCGTTCCGGCTGGCAATATATTCCTGACCATTGCAGACATTATTCATGCTACGCATATTTATGTACCTGTAATCGGACTTGCCGACGGTATCATCGACGGACTGTACGCCAGTCACCTGGAAGAGAAACAGAAGATTTTAGGCATTCTTCCAAGTAAAAAAGATGCTTCGGACACACCTGAAGATGCGGAAGAATAATTCTTATTTTTCTGATAATAAAAAACCGCTTTATGAGCAAATTTCTCATAAAGCGGTTTTTTATTATTCACAACCTGTTTATAAACTATTATTTCACATAAACATGTTGTATTTCAAGAATATACATCTTATGTAAATTACCATGCCCTTCACCATACCAACGGTTTATTAACAGCTTATCCACAAACTTATCCTCCTGAATCATGTCTGCATATAATTTTTTGCACACCAAAACCAGACGTGCCTGTTCGTACGAAATGGTTCCATCTTCCATTACATAAGGTTTCAAGCCTGAAGCAGCTACTTTATCCATATCCCGGCCTGATTTGGAACCACAGATTTTATGTACCTCTTTATGCTCTTCTCCTAAAAAAGACAAGGTCAGCTTATCTCCTTCTTCGATAAACTCGTATGTATAACGTTCCGGACGAATAAAGATGAAAGCAACTGGCTTTCCCCATAAAATACCGGTTCCTCCCCAACTGGCGGTCATCATGTTAAACTTTTCCTGCGTACCGGCTGTCACCAGCATCCACTCTTTGCCAATGGCATCAAACATGTTGTCCTGCAATTCAGACACACTAATTTCCTTCATATCCATTCATATTTAGTTTCTGCAAAACTAAATATTTTTCCTCTTTCCGCCTTTCCCCTTTTTTTATTTTTTAAGCCGAATTAAAATCCTATCCCCTCAAAATATCTTTTCCTATCTCGGCCTTTTAAAGTATCTTTGCAAGGAATATCATTAACTAAAAAAGAAAGGACTGAACCGTGGCAAAAGACAATGAGGTTGTACTGACCCCGATGATGAAGCAATATTTCGACTTGAAAGCAAAACATCCGGATGCCATCATGCTATTCAGGTGTGGCGACTTTTATGAAACTTACTCGGAAGATGCTGTAGCAGCTGCTGAGATTTTAGGAATCACCTTGACAAAACGTGCCAACGGTCAAAGCAAAACGGTGGAGATGGCGGGTTTCCCCCATCATGCACTCGATACCTACCTGCCTAAACTGATTCGTGCGGGACGAAGAGTCGCTATCTGCGACCAGCTGGAAGATCCGAAGACAACTAAAAAGCTTGTCAAACGCGGAATTACGGAACTGGTCACACCGGGAGTAGCCATCAACGACAATGTGCTTTCTTACAAGGAAAACAACTTCCTGGCTGCCGTGTATTTCGAGAAAAACAGCTTTTGTGGTATATCTTTCCTGGATATTTCTACCGGTGAATTTCTTACCGCCGAAGGACCTACTGACTATATCGACAAACTATTGAATAATTTTGCGCCCAAAGAAGTGCTTTTTGAACGCGGAAAGAAACCCATGTTCGAAGGAAACTTCGGCAGCAAATTCTTTACGTTCGAACTGGAAGACTGGGTATTCAATGAAACGTCTGCAAAGGAAAAGTTACTGAAGCATTTCGAAACCAAAAACCTCAAAGGTTTCGGAGTGGAAAATCTTCATAACGGCATCATTGCTTCCGGAGCCATCCTGCAGTATCTTGACATGACCCAGCACTACCAGATTGGACACATCACTTCTTTGTCACGCATTGAAGAGGACCGCTTCGTACGCCTGGATAAATTTACGGTACGCAGTCTGGAACTTGTGGGCAGCATGAATGAAGGCGGTACCTGCCTGCTGGATATTATCGACCACACCATCAGCCCGATGGGAGCCAGAATGCTGAAACGCTGGATTGTATTCCCGTTGAAAGAAATCAAACCTATCAACGAACGTCTGGATGTGGTGGAATTCTTTTTCCGAGAGCCGGAGTTCAAAGAATTCGTTGAAGAGAAACTTCATCTGATTGGCGATTTGGAGCGTATTTGTTCCAAAGCTGCCGTAGGACGTATTTCTCCTCGAGAAGTCGTACAGCTGAAAACAGCCTTACAAGCTATCGAGCCCATCAAAAATGCCTGCCTGAATGCAGATAACGAGAGCTTGCGCCGTATCGGTGAGCAACTCAACCTGTGCGCATCCATTCGTGACAAAATAGCCAAAGAAATTCAGAATGATCCTCCCCTGCTGGTCAACAAAGGAGGCGTGATTGCCGACGGAGTAAATGCCGAACTGGACGAACTTCGTAAAATTGCGTATTCCGGAAAAGATTATCTGTTGCAGATACAGCAGAGAGAAAGCGAACTGACCGGCATTCCCAGCCTGAAGATTGCCTATAACAACGTATTCGGATATTATATCGAAGTACGTAACACCCACAAGGATAAAGTTCCCGCAGAATGGATTCGTAAGCAGACGCTGGTCAATGCGGAACGTTATATTACGCAGGAACTGAAAGAATACGAAGAAAAGATTCTGGGAGCAGAAGACAAGATTCTGATTCTGGAAACCAAGTTATACAACGAACTGGTTTGTGAACTGGCCGAATTTATTCCTGCCATCCAAATCAATGCCACACAGATAGCACGCCTGGACTGCCTGCTGTCATTTGCCAACGTGGCTCGTGCCAATAAATACATCCGTCCGAATGTAGTGGACGATGATGTGCTTGACATTCGTCAGGGACGTCATCCGGTGATTGAGAAACAATTGCCACCGGGAGAAAAGTACATCGCCAACGATGTGTATCTCGACACGGAAGAGCAGCAAATCATCATTATCACCGGACCGAACATGGCCGGTAAGTCGGCTTTGCTCCGACAGACTGCCCTCATCACCCTGATGGCGCAGATTGGATGCTTTGTCCCTGCCGAAAGTGCGCACATCGGCCTTGTAGATAAAATTTTTACCCGTGTAGGTGCCAGCGACAACATTTCTGTAGGAGAATCTACGTTCATGGTCGAAATGAACGAGGCAGCCAATATCCTCAACAACATTTCTCCGAGAAGCCTGGTGCTTTTTGATGAATTAGGAAGAGGAACTTCCACCTACGACGGTATTTCCATTGCATGGGCTATCGTGGAGCATATTCATGAGCACAAGAAAGCCCGCGCACGTACCCTTTTTGCAACGCACTACCATGAACTGAACGACATGGAAGCTCAGTTCAAACGCATAAAGAATTACAACGTATCGGTCAAAGAAGTGGACAACAAAGTCATTTTCCTTCGTAAGCTGGAAAGAGGCGGAAGTGCACACTCCTTTGGTATCCACGTAGCCAAGATGGCCGGTATGCCGAAATCCATTGTCAAACGTGCCGACGAAATATTACATCAGTTGGAAGCGGAAAACCGTCAGGAAGGTATTTCAGCCAAAGGACAGCCCAGTAAACAGGCTGCATCCGACGGAATACAGCTCAGTTTCTTTCAGTTGGATGACCCCGTACTCTGCCAGATCAGGGATGAGATTCTGAACCTGGATGTAAACAACCTGACACCGCTGGAAGCTCTGAACAAACTGAATGACATCAAAAAAATTGTAAGAGGAAGATAATTTGTAACGCTTATGTCAACCATTATTTATCCGGCCCCTATATTCGGCCCCGTCCATAGCCGCCGACTCGGCGTATCCCTCGGAATCAACCTGCTTCCGGGAGACGGTAAATTTTGTACATTCGACTGCATCTATTGCGAATGTGGATACAACAAGGATTTCCGTCCCAAACAAAAGGTACAGACACGTGAAGCCGTACGTGAAGCACTCGAAAAGCGTCTGGCCGAGATGAAAGAAAACGGTCCTTTTCCAGACGTACTGACTTTTGCCGGCAACGGAGAGCCGACCGCCAACCCTTATTTTCCAGAGATTATTGAGGATACACTGATCCTGCGCGACAAATATTTCCCCAATGCCAAGGTCAGCGTACTGAGCAACGCTACCCTTATCCACAACCCGAAAGTGTTTGCCGCACTCAACAAAGTAGACAACAATATTCTGAAACTGGATACCGTGAACATGGACTACATCCGGACAGTGGACCGCCCTACCGGACACTATGAGGTGGAAAACATCATTGAAGGCCTGAAAGCATTCAAAGGGAACCTTATTATTCAGACTATTTTCATGAAAGGTACCACGGAAGACGGAAAAGATGTGGACAACACCTCCGATAAATACGTACTTCCCTGGCTGGAAGCAGTCAAGCAAATAAATCCCCGCCAGGTAATGATTTATACCATCGACCGGGAAACTCCCGACCAAAAGCTTAAAAAAGCAACTAAGGAAGAATTAGACCGCATAGCAAGACTCGTAGAAGAAGCAGGTATCAAAGCCAGCGCTTCGTATTAAAAGACAACAGCGTGTACGAACTCACAAGGAAATTCGTACACGCTGTAAGTTTTTTAATATGACTTATTCAGGACTTTTCTTCTATCTTGGAGTGATAGCCTTTATAAGAGCCCCATTTCGCTTTATAGGCCTCCGATTTACCTGAGGGGACCATTATTTTTAGTATATTCTCCTTAAATGGAAATGGATTACCTGTAAGTTCCGGAGCTTCCTCTCCCTCAAAAGTAATTGTTTCTACAGTAGAGTTTGTTCTTAACGCCTGGTCTCCCACTTTCTTCACCGATTTAGGAAGGATTATTTCTTTCAACTTTCTGCAACCCACAAAAGTCCATCCTTGAACTTCAGAAAGACTCCGAGGAAATGCAAAAGAAGTCAAAGACGTACAATTCTGAAACGCTCCTATTTCTACCATACAATCAGCCGTTTTCATTTCCCCCACATAGGCAATTTTAGTTAATTGTTCACAGTCACTGAAGGCCTGATAACCTATTCGCTGTATATTATTCGAAAGAGTTACAGACGTTAATTCCACTACTCCTCTGAAAGCTTCGTCATCTATCTCCTGCAATTCTGCTGAAAATACAACCTCTTCCAAATGTGTACCTAAAAAGGCCTGCGAACCTATTTTTTTCAATGAAGCAGGAAAAGCAACCTTTTTCAATCCTGTTTCACGAAAAGCATCGGAACTGATTTCCTGCAGAGCCGTTTTGGACAAGTCAACTTCTGTCAAAGCCACACAATCTTCAAACGCATGTCCACCTATTTCCTTTAAAGAAGCGGGAAACGCGACAGAAGCCAATTTCTGGCTTCCTGAGAAAGCTTGAAGCTCTATAACCTCCAATCCCTCATTAAGCACTAAAGATTCGATATGAGAGTCTCTGAAAGCCCCAGAAGCGATGGTTTTCACTTCTGCCGGGAGTACAACCTGAGTTAAAGAAGGATCTTTTATACCGGTTAATATTCCATTTTCTATCACAAAAGGAGATTCTACATTCTCACCGGCATCTTCACCGGGTTTTTCTTCCATTGTTTCATCTCCCTCTGCACCATCTTGATGAACGACTTCTATTTTAAAGGAATGCGCTTTCCCAAGCGTAACTGTTCCTCCTCTACTCCACCATCTATAATTTGAGGCATCCTGCAATTCCTGCACCACAAACATTAGTTCAGCAGATGTTCCTTTCACAAACCATGGACGACTTTCCAACACAAAATGAGCTATTCCTTTTTGATTGGTAATGACCTCGGCCAATGGCTTTACGGTATGATCTTTCTGAAAATCTTTATAACGATTCTCATCGTATAAACCAACTGTTTTATTTTCCAAAGGCTTCCCTTTTGAATTGCATACGAAAATTTCTACAGTTGCAGGAGTTTCATTCAAAGATGGATTCTCCTTCTTGCAGCTTAGAAAAAGCATACACATGCTCCACAAAGCTACGGACACAAATTTGATTATGTTCATAGATTATTAATTAAAAAGATAGTGATTTTTTTCTGTATATTTATAACAAAGAAAAGAGAAAAGGTTTTCAGGCAATTTCTTATTTAACTAAAATAATCTGATTGATTTTATATATACCTCTTTTTATACAGGAATCATAAACATCTATTTATCAACTATTTACATTTGTTTTAACTTTGTAGAATTGTACAAAATCTCCACATTACGATGAGGATAAATTACCCATTTAGCAGATTACGGAATCTCAGCTATTTTTTATTTTTTTCCTGATTATCAAGCCATTAAGCTTTACACTGCATTTTGGCATTCTATTTGATTTACTGTTAGCGTAGAAACTTACTTAACTAACTATTAAAATTGAAGCAATATGAAAAGTTATTTGTAGCAGTAGCATTGGTAATGGGATTAGGAACTTCAGTTGCGTTTGCAGAAAACTTCCACGCAAGTGTAGACAGTGTAACCATTGTAAATGAGTTCAAACCCATCGAAGTAAAAAGATCTTCCACAATGCTGTTCTGGATGCAGTTGCAAAAGACTATGCTGAATTTACCATCAAAGAAGCATACGTAGAAGAAGTGGAAGGAACAAAAACCTACAAAGTAGTTCTGACGGACGCAGAAGACAACACAGCCGCCGTGTTATACACTGAAAAGGGTGAAGTATTGGAATAAGCACTCACACGATTGACGGGAATGTGCCAAGTACGGCATGTTCCCGTTTTTTTATTTTTCCACTTATATGAAATAAAAAATCCTGATTCAAAATGAACCAGGATTTTTTTTCGCGGTGCGTACGGGACTCGAACCCGTGACCCCATGCGTGACAGGCATGTATTCTAACCAACTGAACTAACGCACCATTAAGTTTTTCTTTCGTTGCTTTCTCTCTCGATTGCGGTTGCAAAGGTAGGCGTTTTTTTCAAACCTACAAACTTTTTGGATGTTTTTTTTCTAACTTTTTTCAATAAAAATCATAATATACTGATTTTCAATATAGATTAAAATCATTTTTTTTCGCTTAAAAGAAGAGTCATAAAGCTACATCAAGCCGTTTCCTCCAAAATATTTACAGAACGTATCTACGAAAATAAGTAAGTTATCCCGGTTTCTTTACGTTTCACTTATGAGAAACCTATGTTTTCGGAAGCAGAAACATACGTTTTTCTTACCGGAAACGTAAGGTTCAGCTCCGGAAAACATAAAAAACGATGATTCATTTTTGATTTATCGCATTTGCATCAGCACATTTTTCACACGATATTGAGGAAAAGAAGAAACGTATGGACATAAAAAAGGAGTTCCGCTGAACTCCAACCTTTGTTAACCTTAAATCTAATACTATGAAAAACACGATGCAAAGGTACGGACTTTCTGGAATTATGCAAGTTTTGTGTGCGTTTACATGTGTTTTATAACATACATTAAGAAGCTGTATTCTCGCTTTAAAAGCCATTAACAAGCAAAAGGCTGAGACTTTTTTAAAGTCCCAACTTGGCAGATATTTCCAACATTTTCTGAATAGGTTTAATGGCTTCCTGAGCGATGGCTTCGTCCACATTGACTTCCGGCCATTCGTATTTCAGGGTATTGTACAACTTTTCAAGCGTATTCAGGCGCATGAAGTTGCACTCGTTGCAAGCGCAGGTGCTGTCTTCAGGAGGCGCAGGAATAAAGTTCTTTTCCGGACATTTTTTCCGCATCTCATACAGAATACCGCTTTCTGTGGCTACGATAAAGTCTTTCTTGTCGCTGGCCATAGCGTATTTCAGCAATCCGGCTGTAGAACCGATTTTGTCTGCTAATTTGGCCACAGCCCCCTTGCATTCCGGATGAACCAATACCTGTGCATCGGGATACTGCTTTTTCAATTCGATAATCTTTTCCACAGAAAATTTCTCATGTACATGGCAAGCACCGTCCCATAACAGCATCTGACGTCCGGTAATTGAGTTGATGTAATTTCCCAAGTTCTTATCAGGACCGAAGATCAGTTTTTCATCTTCCGGGAAACTTTCCACAATCTGACGGGCATTGGTCGATGTCACTACTACGTCAGTCACCGCCTTGACGGCAGCACTTGTATTGACATACGAGATAACCTTGTAACCAGGATGGTCTTTTACGAAAGCAGCAAACTTATCAGCCGGACAGCTGTCAGCCAAAGAGCATCCGGCATTCAAGTCGGGAATCAACACTTTTTGTCCGGACAAAGTATCTTGGCGGTTTCACCCATAAAGTGTATCCGCACATCACAATAATCTTTTGCATCCGTTTTGGCAGCCCACTGAGCCAGTGCCAGACTGTCTCCAATGAAGTCTGCTATTTCCTGTATTTCGTCAGCCTGGTAGTAGTGGCCCAGAATTACGGCATCTTTTTCACGACACAGTTTTTTGATCTCCGCTTTCAGGTCAAGCGCTTTTTCTACGGGTTCATCCACATAACCCTTTTTCAACCATTCTTCTTTCTTCATTATTAGATTATATTTTTTCTTCTTTTTAAAAGAAACAATGATACTGATAATATCCCGTTAATAATGTTAGTAAAAATAACACCCTTTTTTTTGTTTTTCCGTTATCAGCATCCGGGTGAAGGATATGAATAACTGATAAACATGCTTACGTATTGATAATTTTGATTTTATCTATACTATTAACAATTTGTTGATACGTTGCAAAGTTAAAAACTTTTCGTGTATTCATTCCTGAAAATTCGGGAAGAATGTGTTTAAACTGTCAGTGAAAATTATCTCTAACTTTTTTGGATTGTTGGTTTTGAGCGTGCTATAATCTATTTGTGGAATAATGCAAGAAATAATTTTCATTTTCTATGCGCGCGTTTTTTACACCTTTTCCCCTGTTTTCAACAAGGTTATGAATATAGTTTTTATCTTTGCAGACAAACGCATACCAAATATACGAAAAATGTCTGAATTAAGAAAACTGAAGATTACAGAGATGAACCGCCTGACGGTGGAGGAGTTTAAGGAAGTAGATAAGTTGCCGTTGGTAGTGGTGCTGGATGAAGTTCGCAGTTTGCATAACATAGGTGCGGTGTTTCGTACCTCTGATGCGTTTCTGGTGAACTGTATTTATCTTTGTGGCATTACGGCTACACCTCCTCATCCGGAAATGCACAAAACGGCCTTGGGAGCGGAATATACAGTGGACTGGAAGTATTTTAAGCATACGCAAGATGCTGTAAATGAACTTCATAATGACGGATATACAGTGCTGGCCATCGAACAGTGTGCCGGAAGTACACTACTGGATGAACTAGTACTGGAGAAAGGCCGGAAATATGCCATTGTATTGGGAAATGAAGTGAAAGGTGTGCAGCAGGAAGTGGTAGACATGTGCGACGGTTGTATTGAAATACCTCAGTTCGGTACAAAGCATTCACTGAATGTGTCTGTAACGGCAGGCATTATGATATGGGAATTTGCACATAAACTGTTCAAATTGCGTTGAACACTACCTGTGAATATCTTATTAATATGTTGTTAATTTATTGATTTACATAGTTATAATTGTCCGTTCTCAACAAGTGTAACTACTCTTTCTACCATCTTGTCGTCATCTTCAGGATGGTATTCTTTTTTAGGCTGGCCCCGAATAAGGCTGCAAATGCCTGATAAAATCCCGCTTTAAAAGGTCCCATGAAAGCTTTCACCAGCTGATAAGATGATTGGTTGCATTCGCGGTTCACCAGTTTGATAAGCAGCTTTCCTTGTGAAAAAGTCAGTTTCTTCATGCGGGCGGTGTATTGTTCCTTCAATCCTTTTTCTACCATTTTCATGTGTTGCTCCTTGGCTTTCTGGTTGGGGAGCGTTTCCATGTATTCGTATGTCTCGATGACTGCCCGCTTGATTTCTTTGGCCAAAGGAAGTGTTTTTTTCACATCCCGTACTAATTTGTAGTAATATCTTTCTTGTCTTTTGTTTTTAAACTTGAGTTTGGGGTAAACGTAAATGTTTTTCAGCGTTATACAAGGTATAGTGTCTCCTTCATAAACGCATACGGGAACTCTGTATCCTTTACCGGATGTAACAGGAGATACTTGTTGGGCATGAATTTCTGAAAGGAAAGGCTTAGCCCAAAGAAGATGAGTATGTAAAACATGTCTTCATGCCCGCAAAAATAGAAATAATATTCAGATTACGTGATATAATTAACGTATTTATAGTATGTGTATAACCTGGTGAATAACATGTGGAAAAAGTGTATTTCTCTTTGTGTATCAGCATTTTTTATCTGTTTAAATGTATGTGCCCAGTCTTCCTGGATGGAATGGGAGGAACAGATTGAGAAGAGGCAAATTTGTCTTCTTGGGAAGAACTGTATGAAAACTTGAGTGAACTGGCTGAACATCCGTTTAATATTAATACGGTAACGAAGGAAGAGCTAGAACAATTGCCTTTCTTATCAGATAAAATGGTGGAAAATATTCTTTACTATGTGTATAAATATGGACCGTTGGTCAGTTTGAATGAATTATGGGGAGTGGAAGGAATGGATAAACAGACACAAACTTTCTTAAAGGATTTTGTATATGTGGGTAACTCGGTGGAAAAACGGGCGTTTTCCTGGAAAAACTTGTGGAAATACAATAAGCAGGAAGTATGGATGCGGACAGATATTCCTTTAAATGAAAAGGCGGGGTATGCGGATATTCCCTTGGGTGAAGAAGAGAATTGCTTCGAAACGGTATTATGGAGATCCGTATTATTTGAACCTGAGATATAAATTTCAGTTTCAGCAGAAAGTTTATGTAAGTTTGGCCGCAGAAAAGGATGCGGGAGAACCGTTCTTCAGTCTTTATAACCGGAAAGGATTCGATTTTTACAATGCCTCTGTTCAGTTAAATGATTTCGGCAAGTTGCATACGCTGGTATTAGGAAACTACAAAGCCAGTTTTGGATATGGACTGGTAATGAACATGGGGTTTAGTATGGGAAAATACACTTCCTTTTCCACATTAAATCGTGCAGGGAAAGGATTGAGCAAATATACTTCGATGAATGAAGCGAATTATCTGCAGGGAGCAGGTGCTTCCTGGAAATGGAAGAATCGCTGGTTATTGACAGGTTTTGTTTCTTTCCGTAATCAGGATGCTACGGTGGATAATAAGTGTATAACTACGTTGAAAACTGATGGCTATCATCGTTTGAAGAAAGATATGGAAAAGAAGAATGCCGTATTCAACACCTTAGTTGGTAGTAATTTAACTTATGATGGTAAATATTTTGAAGGTGGATTTACAGCTGTTTATAATGTTTTCAACAAGGTGTTAAATCCGACGGAGCGGTTGTACAATCGTTATTATCCTCGTGGAAGATATTTCTATAACGTAGGAGTGAATTATAAATGGTATAAAGGGAAATTTGTATTCTCTGGTGAAACGGCAGTAGATAAGCAGGGAAAGATTGCCACGTTGAATCAGCTGACTTATTCACCGGTTGTGAATACTTCCTTGATAGTTATCAACAGATACTATGACAAGAAATACCAGAGTTTATACGCAAACGGATTTGGAGAGAATTCTAGGTTACAAAATGAAACTGGACTTTTTATTGGTTTGGAAACAAGCCTGTTAAGTAAGATTAAATTGTTATGTTATGGTGATTTATTTTATTTTCCATGGTATCGTTACTTGGTAGATAAGAAAAAGACCATAGGAATGGAAGGAGTGTTTCAAGCATCTTATTCACCGTTAAATTTACTGGATATGTTAATAAAGTATAGTTATAAAAACAAGGCTAAAAACTATCAGGATACGGAAGAAAGTAAACTAGTATTACCCAATATCCGACAAAGATTACATTATCAGCTGACTTATTCACCATTGAGTTTTTTGCGGTGGAAAACGGTTGTGGAATATGTGCGTTCGGATGTGTGGAAACGGGAGGCTTCTAACGGTTGGGTATTGGGTAGTAGTATGAAGGTGGATATTCCTCGTCTTTCGTTGCGGACTTCTCTAAGCGGTATCTGGTTTCATACGCAGGATTATGCATCGCGGGTGTATATGTACGAGCAAGGGCTGTTGTATGCGTTTTCTATGATGTCCTTGTATGGAAGAGGAGAGCGATGGGCTTGGACTATGGATTATAATTGGAAAAAGCGTCTGACTTTTCAGGTTAAATGGGGATGGACGCACTATAGAGATCGGTCAACCATCAGTTCGGGAGCAGAAGAAATACAGGGAAACAATAAGTATGATTTACAGCCTTCAAGTTCGACTGAAGTGGTGATTTTCTGAAGTAAGGATATAAAAAAAGGAGTACCGCTGTACTCCAACCTTTGTTAACCTTAAATCTAATACTATGAAAAACACAGTACAAAGGTACGGAATTCTGGGAATAATCCAAGTAACTAACCTAAAATATACTGTTTTATAACATGATTTAAAGAAAACTCCTGTTTTGTTAAACTCTATTTGGATTTTAACAGAACAGGAGTCTCTCTTTTAACCTTTTATTTCGCGTTTATTTCTGCGACTTCTCGAGTGGCTACTTCCAGGGCTTCGTTGATATTACTACAGATATTTTCTTCTCCCAGCAATTCGTAGAATCCTGATTTTTCCAGTACCTTATGTACTTTTTCATTAACTCCCGACAAAATGATGTGGATGTTTTCCTTTTGTGACATCTCACACAGGGTGGTAAGGTTGTGTATACCTGTAGAGTCAATAAAAGGAACTTTTCGCATACGGATGATACGGATTTTCGGACGATCGCCCAAACGAGACATGATTTCTTCAAATTTGGTGGCAATACCGAAGAAATACGGACCGTTGATTTCATACACTTCTACACCTTGTGGAATCATTAGGTGTTCTTCGTGTACCTCCAAATCAGATTCGTTGTTCGGATCGATTTCGTCGGTAATTACAGAAATCTTGGTGGTTTCCATTACACGTTTCATGAACAATACGCAGGCAATTACCAATCCTACTTCAATGGCTACAGTCAAGTCGAAGATAACGGTCAGGAAGAAAGTAATAAGCAGGACAGCCACATCCGATTTGGGATTTTTCAACAATCCTTTGAACACTCTCCATCCACTCATGTTATAAGAAACGATAACCAGTACACCAGCCAGACAAGCCATCGGAATATATTGTGCCAACGGCATCAGGAAAAGTAAGATAAGCAATAACACCACTGCGTGTACAATACCGGCTACGGGCGATTTTCCACCGTTGTTAATATTTGTCATGGTACGGGCGATAGCTCCGGTAGCGGGAATACCTCCGAATATAGGTGATACAAAGTTGGCAATACCTTGTGCGATAAGTTCTGTATTTGAGTCATGGCGGTCACCTATAACACCGTCGGCTACTGCAGCAGAGAGCAAAGATTCAATAGCTCCCAATACGGCAATAGTAATGGCTACAGGGAACAGGTTTTTGATAGCTTCCCAGTCAAGTGCCGGAACGGCTGCTTCCGGAAGTTGTGCTTTGATGCTGAAACGATCGCCTATGGTATCGATACAAGTAATTCCTCCATACATTTTCAGGCAGTAAACTCCTACAGTTACCAGAATGATGGCAATTAAAGAGCCTGGAACTTTTTTAGAGAACTTGGGAGTAATGGCAATGATGAATACACTGACTACACTGACAATGACATTCCACCAGTTTACCGTATCGAAGTGATGGAAGTAAAGAATCCATTTTCCGATAAAATCGCCCGGTACTTTTTCACCTTTAAAATCAAGTCCGAAAATATCGGCAATCTGGGTAGTAAAAATGGTGACGGCAATACCACTGGTAAAACCAATGATAATAGGATAAGGAATAAATTTGATAACGGCTCCCAGTTTGAATATACCTAATAATATAAGGAGCACACCGGCCATCATGGTAGCAACCATCAGTCCGTCGATACCGTATTCCTGAATGATACCGTAGATAATCACGATAAACGCCCGGTCGGCCCACCTATCTGTACTTTACTTCCACCTAAAAAAGAAATGATAAAGCCGGCTACAATGGCGGTAATGATACCTTTTTCCGGACTTACTCCAGAGGCTATACCAAAGGCAATGGCCAAAGGCAAAGCTACAATTCCCACAATGATACCTGCCATCAGGTCGGTCATAAAGTCGGCCTTGGTGTAAGTTTTCATCATTGTGAAAAGTTTTGGTCTAAATTCTAATCCTTTCATCTATCTTAAAAATGTTACTAATTTAAAAAGAAGCACAAAAGTATATATTTTCTCGAATTTAGACGATTTTTCTGTTGATTATATTTTAAAATATTTTCTGAAATAGAAATTTGAATTATTATTTGTTTCTTATTCAATGTATATGAGATAGGATAAGGGATATTTTAGAAGTTATTTTCAAGAACTTTTTCTCCTTCAAATTTGTTTTATGAATAAATCTAGGTTTTATTAAAGCGTTAATAAAATAGAAAATAAAATTGTAATCATTTCAAATTTGAATAAAATTACTACCTTTACAATGTGAACTTAAAAACGTAATTTATTCATCAACTTAATAACTAATGGATATGGGAAAAAGCATTAAAGGAACAAGAACTGAGAAAAATTTGGCAATCTCTTTTGCTGGTGAATCACAGGCAAGAATGCGTTATACTTATTTTGCCAGTGTAGCAAAGAAGGAAGGCTTCGAGCAGATTTCTGCTATTTTTATGGAAACTGCTGATCAGGAAAAGGAACATGCCAAGAGAATGTTCAAGTGGTTGGAAGGTGGAATGGTAGAAATTACTGCCAGCTATCCTGCCGGCGTAATCGGTAATACATTGGAAAACCTGAAAGCAGGCTGCAGCAGGTGAAAATGAAGAATGGAGCTTGGATTATCCGAAATTTGCTGACATTGCAGATGAAGAAGGTTTCCCGGCTATCGCTAAGATGTATCGTGAAATTGCTGTTGCTGAAAAAGGACATGAAGAAAGATACCTGGCTTTCGTGAAGAATATAGAAGATGATAAAGTATTCAAGAAAGATGTAGAAGTGGTATGGCAGTGCCGTAACTGTGGATACATTTATGTAGGTACAGAAGCACCTGAAACATGTCCGGCTTGCTTGCATCCACAAGCTTATTTCGAAGTAAAGAAAAATAATTACTAATCCATTTTGATTGCATAAATGACAGAAGAGGGCTGTGGCTGTTTTTCAGTTACAGTCCTTTTTTGTTTCAGAGAGTCAGGTTTACAAAATACCTATTTCAAGGTATTGTATACCTTGCAGGAACTTCTCATTTTTGTATATCAGAATTTTAAAATGATAGGAATATGAAAATTAAATCAATTACAGGTCGTGAAATACTCGATTCGAGAGGCAATCCTACTGTAGAAGTAGAAGTGAGACTGGAGTCTGGAATCATGGGGCGTGCGTCTGTACCCTCAGGAGCTTCTACTGGTGAACATGAAGCACTTGAGCTTCGTGATAAAGATGCCAAGCGTTACGGAGGTAAAGGTGTGTTGAAAGCTGTATATAATGTAAATAATGTAATTGCTCCGGCCCTGGAAGGATGGTCTGTGCTGAATCAGCGTGGAATTGACAAAAAAATGTGTGAACTCGATGGCACGCCTACCAAATCCAATCTCGGGGCCAATGCCATTTTGGGAGTTTCTTTGGCAGTGGCAAAAGCGGCAGCTGCTTACTTGAACATTCCTTTATATCGTTACATTGGAGGAGTAAATACTTTTGTGATGCCGGTACCGATGATGAATATTATCAACGGAGGTTCACATAGTGATGCACCCATTGCTTTCCAAGAATTCATGATTCGTCCGGTAGGTGCTCCTTCTTTCCGTGAAGGCTTGCGTATGGGAGCGGAAGTTTTCCATGCCTTGAAGAAGGTGTTGCACGACCGTGGATTAAGTACGGCTGTAGGAGATGAAGGTGGTTTTGCTCCGGCATTGAACGGAACGGAAGATGCGTTGGAATCTATTTTGTCGGCCATTCAACTGGCAGGATATGTACCAGGAAAGGATGTGATGATTGGAATGGACTGTGCTTCTTCTGAGTTTTATAAGGATGGAGTATATGACTATACGATCTTTGAAGGAGTCAGTGGTCAGAAACGTACTTCAGATGAACAGGTGGCTTATCTGGAAGAACTAATCAATAAGTATCCGATTGACTCTATAGAAGACGGTATGAGTGAAAATGACTGGCAGGGATGGAAGAAACTGACGGAGCGGATTGGAGATCGTTGTCAGCTTGTAGGAGATGACTTGTTTGTGACCAATGTGGAATTCTTATCGAAAGGTATAGAAATGGGATGTGCCAATTCCATTCTTATCAAAGTAAATCAGATTGGTTCTTTGAGTGAGACACTCGATGCTATTGAAATGGCCCATCGCCATGGGTATACTACGGTTACTTCTCATCGTTCCGGCGAAACAGAAGATGCCACCATTGCGGATATTGCAGTAGCTACTAATAGTGGTCAGATAAAGACTGGGTCATTAAGCCGTTCCGATCGTATGGCGAAATATAATCAGTTGCTTCGTATCGAAGAAGAATTAGGTGAATTAGCTGTATATGGATATAAGCGTATAAAGTGAATCTGGTGTAATATTAGGTGAATGTGAAATGCAGAAGCGGAATCGTTTCTGCATTTTTTGTATTTAATATGTAATTTGTTAACCACATTGAATATTTCGTCTTGGTGGTTAATGTATGTTGTAAAACATTGTTTTTTAGCTTTGGGTTTTGCTGTTTTCAAATAAAATAAATACTTTTGTATTGTGTTTTTCATAGTATTAGATTTAAGGTTAACAAAGGTTGGAGTTCAGCGGAACTCCTTTTTTTATGCCCTTTTCCGTATGGAATCCTTGTATTTTTTTTGATTCCTAAAAACGCCCTTGCGTTTGCTTTCAAACTCCTTTACGTTTTAATCAGAACGCCCTTGCGTTTCAATTCAAATGTACTTACGTTCTTTCCGGAACGCGCTTATGTTTTTTTAAGGCTGAATATGTATCAGAAAATCCCACCGTTTCCATTAGAATGGTCCGTTTCTCCTTACGCGCGCACGCATACACGCACGCACGGATTATATAATGTAGTGTTTTTTACACACAATTTCTCGCATAAGTAAAAAATATGCTTTATAGCATAAAGAAAATCAGGGAGTTAGATAAAACCCTGAAAAGATATTGCAAAAAAAGTGTGTGGTAAAAGTTGCAGAACGGAAAAAGTCTGTACCTTTGCAACCGCTTTCGAGAGGGAGAGCCGCTGAAGATGACAGACTGAGTAAAAGGCTGAGGCTACGGGAGAGAGTGCTGATTGCTGCACCGAGTATCTTACCTTGCGGATGTGCAAGGGAGCGAGAAAGGGTAAGCCGCATGCCTTCTGAAAACCTTCTGAAAAATTTTTTCAAAAAACTTTCGAAAAAATTTGAGGTTACGAAAAAACGCCTTACCTTTGCAAACGCTTTCCCGCTGAAACGGGAGCTTGAGAAAAGACAGTTCTTTGAAAGACTTTAGATAAACAGACTAGGATGTAGTACAAGAAGTAGTCCTATATATAATGTATATATGGGATGAACGGAAGACAACCGTCAATAACCCTTGAAAACAAGGAAAATGAAAAAAATCGGTTTCCTGAACAGAGACAAAACATGCCCGAAAGGGTAGTAAAATATTTTACAATGAAGAGTTTGATCCTGGCTCAGGATGAACGCTAGCTACAGGCTTAACACATGCAAGTCGAGGGGCAGCATGATTGAAGTTTTGCTTCAATTGATGGCGACCGGCGCACGGGTGAGTAACACGTATCCAACCTTCCGTACACTCAGGGATAGCCTTTCGAAAGAAAGATTAATACCTGATGGTATCTTAAGCACACATGTAATTAAGATTAAAGATTTATCGGTGTACGATGGGGATGCGTTCCATTAGGTAGTAGGCGGGGTAACGGCCCACCTAGCCTACGATGGATAGGGGTTCTGAGAGGAAGGTCCCCCACATTGGAACTGAGACACGGTCCAAACTCCTACGGGAGGCAGCAGTGAGGAATATTGGTCAATGGACGAGAGTCTGAACCAGCCAAGTAGCGTGAAGGATGAAGGTCCTACGGATTGTAAACTTCTTTTATAAGGGAATAAAACCTCCCACGTGTGGGAGCTTGTATGTACCTTATGAATAAGCATCGGCTAACTCCGTGCCAGCAGCCGCGGTAATACGGAGGATGCGAGCGTTATCCGGATTTATTGGGTTTAAAGGGAGCGCAGACGGGTCGTTAAGTCAGCTGTGAAAGTTTGGGGCTCAACCTTAAAATTGCAGTTGATACTGGCGTCCTTGAGTGCGGTTGAGGTGTGCGGAATTCGTGGTGTAGCGGTGAAATGCTTAGATATCACGAAGAACTCCGATTGCGAAGGCAGCACACTAAGCCGTAACTGACGTTCATGCTCGAAAGTGTGGGTATCAAACAGGATTAGATACCCTGGTAGTCCACACGGTAAACGATGGATACTCGCTGTTGGCGATATACGGTCAGCGGCTTAGCGAAAGCGTTAAGTATCCCACCTGGGGAGTACGCCGGCAACGGTGAAACTCAAAGGAATTGACGGGGGCCCGCACAAGCGGAGGAACATGTGGTTTAATTCGATGATACGCGAGGAACCTTACCCGGGCTTAAATTGCAAAGGAATAATCTGGAAACAGGTTAGTCTTCGGACCTTTGTGAAGGTGCTGCATGGTTGTCGTCAGGCTCGTGCCGTGAGGTGTCGGCTTAAGTGCCATAACGAGCGCAACCCTCGCCGCCAGTTACTAACAGTTAAAGCTGAGGACTCTGGCGGGACTGCCATCGTAAGATGTGAGGAAGGTGGGGATGACGTCAAATCAGCACGGCCCTTACGTCCGGGGCTACACACGTGTTACAATGGGCGGTACAGAAGGCAGCTACCTGGCGACAGGATGCCAATCCCTAAAGCCGCTCTCAGTTCGGACTGGAGTCTGCAACCCGACTCCACGAAGCTGGATTCGCTAGTAATCGCGCATCAGCCACGGCGCGGTGAATACGTTCCGGGCCTTGTACACACCGCCCGTCAAGCCATGAAAGCCGGGGGTACCTGAAGTGCGTAACCGCAAGGAGCGCCCTAGGGTAAAACTGGTAATTGGGGCTAAGTCGTAACAAGGTAGCCGTACCGGAAGGTGCGGCTGGAACACCTCCTTTCTGGAGCGAAACCGAAAAGGTTGGTTTCCACTTGTACTGCAGATGAGTTTGTTTAACGAAATAAAGAGAGAAAGATGAAGCCGAGTCGGTACAGACGAGGTTGAACTGAATCACAAAGCTAGTCCTATAGCTCAGTTGGTTAGAGCGCTACACTGATAATGTAGAGGTCGGCAGTTCAACTCTGCCTGGGACTACCCGAAAGGAAGAAAGAAAAAAAACTTCCTTAAAATTTTGCAGGAACGAAGGGAAATGCTTACCTTTGCAGCCGCAAAAAAAACGGGGGATTAGCTCAGCTGGCTAGAGCACCTGCTTTGCACGCAGGGGGTCAACGGTTCGAATCCGTTATTCTCCACAATAAAAACGGTCTATGACATGATGTAACAAGCAAAAGTAATTTTAGTACGAAAGCTAAAAGTATATATCATCCCGCACGCATCGCAAGATGCGCGTGCACGTGATAAGGAAAGTAGGAAAGGGCGCATGGCGGATGCCTTGGCTCTCGGAGGCGATGAAGGACGTGATAAGCTGCGATAAGCTTTGGGGAGGTGCAAATAACCTTTGATCCAAAGATTTCCGAATGGGACAACCCGATATCCTGAAGGGATATCACCTTACATAGTAAGGAGCTAACGCAGGGAACTGAAACATCTTAGTACCTGCAGGAAAAGAAAATAACAATGATTCCCCAGTAGTGGCGAGCGAACGGGGAAGAGCCCAAACCACACATGTTACGGCATGTGTGGGGTTGTAGGACCACGGCGTTGCAAGAAATCTTGTGAGAAGAACAGCCTGGAAAGACTGACCATAGACGGTGACAGTCCGGTATTCGAAGCAAGACGAAGCATAGTGGTATCCTGAGTAGCGCGGAACACGAGGAATTCTGCGTGAATCTGCCGGGACCATCCGGTAAGGCTAAATACTCCCGAGAGACCGATAGCGAACCAGTACCGTGAGGGAAAGGTGAAAAGCACTTCGAACAGAAGAGTGAAACAGTACCTGAAACCGTGCGCCTACAAGCGGTCGGAGCACGAAAGTGTGACGGCGTGCCTTTTGCATAATGAACCTACGAGTTACCGTATTTGGCAAGGTTAAGGGTCATGAGGCCTGCAGCCGAAGCGAAAGCGAGTCTGAACAGGGCGTCAAGTCAGATGCGGTAGACGCGAAACCAAGTGATCTACCCTTGGCCAGGATGAAGTCTGGGTAACACCAGATGGAGGTCCGCACCAATAAGCGTTGAAAAGCCTTCTGGATGAGCTGAGGGTAGGGGTGAAAGGCTAATCAAACTTGGAGATAGCTCGTACTCCCCGAAATGCATTTAGGTGCAGCCTCGGGTTACTGATGTGAGGTAGAGCGACTGATTGGATGCGAGGGCTTCACCGCCTATCAAGTCCTGACAAACTCCGAATGCGCATCAGTTTTACCGCGGGAGTGAGGGCATGGGTGCTAAGGTCCGTGCCCGAGAGGAGAAGAATCCGGACTATCAGCTAAGGCCCCGAAATGACAGCTAAGTTAAACTAACGAAGTCTGATTGCTAAGACAGCTAGGATGTTGGCTTGGAAGCAGCCATTCATTTAAAGAGTGCGTAACAGCTCACTAGTCGAGGAATCGGGCGTGGATAATAATCGGGTATCAAGTTGTCTGCCGAAGCTATAGAATCAGCAATGATTGGTAGGGGAGCATTCCATTCTGCGTTGAAGGCGTGGCGTGAGCCATTCTGGAGCGTATGGAAAAGCAAATGTAGGTATAAGTAACGATAAAGGGGTGAGAAACCCCTCGCCGAAAGACTAAGGTTTCCTGATCAACGCTAATCGGATCAGGGTAAGTCAGTCCTAAGGTTCAGCCGAACGGCGAGACCGATGGCAGAAACGGTTAATATTCCGTTACTACCTTTGAGGGTGACGTGGGGACGCAGTAGTGACACCGCCGCCGGCTGACGGAATAGCCGGTTAAAGAGTGTAGACGTCGATTTCCGCAGGCAAATCCACGGAAAGAGTCGAACTTGACAGTATGGAACGTCCTTCGGGACAATCCAATAGTGCGGGTAAGCAGACTGCCTAGAAAATCCGCTAAACATAACTTCAGAGGTACCCGTACCGCAAACGGACACACGTAGTCGGGTTGAATATACTAAGGCGCTTGAGTGAATCACGGTTAAGGAACTAGGCAAACTGACCCTGTAACTTCGGGATAAAGGGTCCCTACCCAGAAATGGGAGGGCGCAGAGAATAGGTCCAGGCACCTGTTTAACAAAAACACAGGGCTGTGCTAATATGAAAGTAGACGTATACAGCCTGACACCTGCCCGGTGCTGGAAGGTTAAGAGGAGATGTCATCGCAAGAGAAGCATTGAATTGAAGCCCCAGTAAACGGCGGCCGTAACTATAACGGTCCTAAGGTAGCGAAATTCCTTGTCGGGTAAGTTCCGACCTGCACGAATGGTGTAATGATCCGGACGCTGTCTCAACCGTGAGCTCAGTGAAATTGTAGTATCGGTGAAGATGCCGATTACCCGCGATGGGACGAAAAGACCCCGTGAACCTTTACTATAGCTTAGCATTGAATTTGGGCACGCGATGTGTAGGATAGGTCGGAGGCTTTGAAGCAGGCACGCCAGTGTTTGTGGAGCCGCTGTTGAAATACGACCCTTCGTTTGTTTGAGTTCTAACTTCGGTTTGAAGGACATTGCTTGGTGGGTAGTTTGACTGGGGTGGTCGCCTCCAAAAGCGTAACGGAGGCTTCTAAAGGTGCCCTCAGGACGATCGGTAACCGTCCGCAGAGTGTAATGGCAAAAGGGCGCTTGACTGGGAGACAGACAAGTCGAGCAGGTAGGAAACTAGAGCATAGTGATCCGGTGTTTCCGTATGGAAGGGACATCGCTCAAAGGATAAAAGGTACTCCGGGGATAACAGGCTGATCCCTCCCAAGTAGCTCATATCGACGGAGTGGTTTGGCACCTCGATGTCGGCTCGTCACATCCTGGGGCTGGAGAAGGTCCCAAGGGTTGGGCTGTTCGCCCATAAAGTGGCACGCGAGCCTGGGTTCAGAACGTCGTGAGACAGTTCGGTCTCTATCTATCGTGGGCGTATGAAATTTGCGTGGCTCTGACACTAGTACGAGAGACCGTGTTGGACTGACCTCTGGTTTACCGGTTGTGCCGCCAGGCGCATCGCCGGGTATCTAAGTCGGGATCGGATAAGCGCTGAAAGCATCTAAGTGCGAAGCCGGCCACAAGATTAGATTTCTTGAGGGTCGTTGAAGACGACAACGTTGATAGGATGCAGGTGTAAAGCTGGAGACAGCAAAGCCGAGCATTACTAATTGCCCGTCAGCTTTCCTTATCCGCGCGGAGCGGATGGAAAAGTCATCAGAAAGGATGATATATACGTTTAGCATGAATGAAGTGCTGAAATTGCTTGCTTGTGAGTCATGAATACATAAATGATATTCAGGTGACTATTGCACGAAGGTTCCACCTCTTCCCATTCCGAACAGAGAAGTTAAGCTTCGTCACGCCGATGGTACTGCGCAAGTGGGAGAGTAGGTAGTCGCCGTCTTAACGGAAGCCCTGAAGCGGAAACGCTTCGGGGCTTTTTTGTGTCCGTACGTCTGCGCGTCTGCGCCTGCGTCCGTTTCCGCTCCTTCCGCGGCAGGCCTCTTCCCTCTGCTGACGGTTTCTTTCCTTCCTTCCTTCCTTCCTTTCTTTTCTTTCTTTCTCCCCTTGCTATCCTTTGTTTCCTTACCGCTCACCCGGACGGCTCTCAGAAATGCGGCAGGAGACGTTTTCTCCGAAAAGGAGAGTCATTCTTCTTACATCCAGGTATACATGGTCTTCACCACGTTGTTTCATTTCATTGTCTATGGCACGTGCCACGATGTCACGAGGAGCCAATGAGAGGCGGGGGTCATATTTCTGCATGAATTCTTCACCCGACAAGTTTCTCAGTACACCTCCGTATCCTCGCATAGCTTCTGTGATAAGGAAAGGCTGGGACGGTCGCCCGGATGATACAAGGCAGTAGGGTGGAATTGTATAAACTCCATGTCCTTGACAACTCCTTTGGCGCGATATACCATAGCAATACCGTCGCCTGTAGCAACCAATGGATTGGTCGTATGAGTGTAAACCGCTTCACATCCTCCAGTGGCCATGACAGTAATTTTAGAAAGGAATGTATCTACTTCACCTGTTTTTTCATTCAGCACATAAGCACCAAAGCATTTGATTCCCGGCGTGTGACGCGTAACGATAATTCCCAAATGGTGCTGGGTGATGATTTCTACCGCATAGAAATTGCTGAAGACGGTGATATTGGGATGACGTTTTACTTCTTCTATCAGGCTGGTCTGTATTTCAGCACCAGTATTGTCTTTATGATGGAGAATACGGAATTCAGAATGTCCGCCTTCCTTGTGCAGGTCGAACTCTCCGTTGTCTTTCTTGTCAAAGTTTACTCCCCATTTAATTAACTCTTCTATTTGAGAAGGCGCATTGCAGATAACCTTTTCTACAGCGGCAGGATCGCTGATCCAGTCTCCTGCAACCATGGTGTCGTGGATATGTTTTTCGAAATTATCCACCTTCAGGTTGGTTACTGAAGCGATGCCTCCCTGTGCATAGTAGGTGTTCGCTTCTTCCAGTCCGGCCTTGCAGATCAGTGCAACCGAACCCTTATGCGCCACTTTCAGCGCAAAGCTCATTCCGGCAATTCCTGAACCGATAACGAGAAAATCGAATTTTCTTATCATAAGATTGGGTATTATAACGCAAAACTACAAAAAAGTCAGTTATATGATGCTCAAAAGCATTCTTTTTTGTGTGTCTCTGTAGATTGATTTTTAAAATACTTAAAGATGCGTTGGAGATGTTTTGTTTTCAAGCAGAATTTCTTATCTTCACGGGAAATTAAATCAAAAAATCAGACAATGAATCGTACTTTTCAATCAAAAGTTGGTTGGTGGTATTGGATAGTGATAGGAATAACTTCTGTGTTGTTATTCTTTTTTTTCTGGGAACATTATCTGCTGTGTACAATTCTGTGTGCAACTGTGGTGATTTTTGAAATCGAGATGCTGATTCATACGCAGTATGTAATTACAGAAGCTGGTTGGCTAAAAGTAGAGACCGGACGGTTTATCCCCAATGCATCATTTGAAATAGATCAGATTCTTCGTATACGGAAAGTCCGTTCGATGGCTTTCTGGCAACCTGCTTTGTCGTTCGAGCGGCTAGAAGTCGTTTTTAAAAAACATGGAAAGGTTCGCTCCATTTCTCTCTCTCCTAAGAATCAGGAAGATTTTATCCGTTGCTTGTTGAAAAAGAACGGGGTAATTCAATTTTATGGTTGAGACAAATAATTAACTGATAAAAATACTATGGTACGTGAGTTTAAAATCCGCAGAACTCCTTTTAAAGTGTGGTTAGGAGTCATTATTGTGATTGTAGCCATTGTGCTGATGGCATTGCATACAGAAAACTATTGGAATTTGATGCCGATTGTGCTTCCCGTTTTATTGTTGATTGATGAGCAGATGACGCGTATTCAGGTACAGGAAAACGGGGATATTTGGTTGAAAAGAGGTTTTAGTGGAAGTATCAAGGCGTATGGAGTAAGACGGATTGCATTGCGTAAGAAAGATTCGTTGCTGAAAGGAAGAATTACCATATATTATACGAAAGGGTTCATTAATTTTGACCCGGCCGATTTAAAAGGATTTGTGGCTTGTGCGAAAGAACGCAATCCTCATGCAGACTATCGTGAAGAATAATCATTTCTAAAACTTGAATGGATTATGAAGTATCAATTAGCTATAATTGGTGGTGGCCCGGCTGGATATACAGCTGCTGAAATGGCCGGAAAAGCAGGACTGAATGTAGTTTTGTTTGAAAAAAACAACGTGGGCGGAGTTTGTTTGAATGAAGGATGTATTCCCACAAAGACCTTACTGTATGCGGCGAAAGTACACGATACGGCTTTGCATGCATCAAAATACGGTGTCAATGTGAAAGAGGTTTCAGCCGACTTAGGAAAGATTGTAGCCCGGAAAACAAAAGTGGTCAGAAAATTGGTACTGGGTATCAAGGCAAAGCTTACGGCGCAAAAGGTCACTTTGGTGCAGGGGGAAGCTTATATCCAGGATGCACATACTGTTCGTTGTGGTGAGGAGTTGTATGAGTGTGAACAGATGATAGTATGTACAGGCAGTGCGACTTTTATCCCTCCTGTGGCAGGGCTTGATTCGGTGAGCTACTGGACACATCGGGAGGCTTTGGATAATAAAGAAATTCCTTCTTCTTTAGTCATTGTAGGAGGGGGAGTTATCGGTATGGAATTTGCTTCGTTTTTCCACTGCTTGGGAGTGAAAGTAACGGTTGTGGAAATGATGGATGAAATCTTAGGAGGAATGGACAAGGAGTTGTCAGGCCTTTTACGGGCAGATTATGCCAAGAGAGGAGTGAAGTTCTTACTGAATACGAAAGTAACCGGAGTGACACAGAAGGAAGACGGAATAGAAATAGAATATACTTGCGGAGAAGAAAAAAATACCGTTTGTGCCGAAAAACTGTTGATGAGCGTAGGACGCCGGCCGGTAATGAACGGATTCGGATTGGAAAACCTGAATCTGGAACTTACGGCGCGTGGAATGGTGAAAGTAGATGAACATCTGCAATCTTCTGTGCCGGGAGTATATGTGTGTGGTGATTTGAATGGAGTATCTTTGCTGGCTCATACGGCTGTACGTGAAGCAGAGGTGGCAGTTCATCATATTTTAGAAAAAACAGATGCCATGAGCTATCGTGCCATACCGGGAGTTGTTTATACCAATCCGGAAATTGCTTCTGTCGGTTGTACGGAAGAAGCGCTTACACGTGAAGGCCGTGCCTATCGTGTAATAAGCTTGCCTGCAGCTTATTCAGGTCGTTTTGTGGCTGAAAATGAAGGTGTGAATGGAGTCTGCAAGGTACTGGTAGGAGAAGATGAAGAGATTTTAGGAGTACATTTGCTGGGAAATCCGGCTTCTGAATTAATTATTCAGGCAGGAATGATGATAGAAGACAGACGTAAACTTTCGGACTGGAAAAAGTATGTCTTTCCACATCCTACGGTAGGCGAAATCTTTCGCGAGTTATAAATTGAAGTGTTGAATGAAACGGATAAGCGGAGCATTATTTTTTTTATTTCTTTGGGCCGGTTTTCTTCATGCCCAGACGTTATTAACAGATGAGTTAAACAAGTTAATATCTACCGACCCCTTGTTGAAAACCTCGGAAGTAGGTATTGTGGTTCATGATTTAACCGCAGGCAAGGAGCTTTATAGCTATCAGGCAGACAAGTTGTACCGGCCGGCTTCTATTGAGAAAGTGATTACTGCAGTAACGGCTTTGGATGTATTAGGAAAGGATTTTCAGTTTCAGACTACACTTTCATACGACGGTGTGGTGGAAAAAGGGATATTGAAAGGAAATCTGTACGTAAAAGGAGGCTTTGATCCGGAGTTTATGGAGTTGGATATGGACTTTCTGGTCAGAGCCGTGAAAGAGGCAGGCATACAAGCTATTTCTGGGAAACTCGTGGGTGATGTTTCTTTGATGGATTCCATATACTGGGGAGAGGGCTGGTCATGGGATGATACTCCAGAAGCTTTCCAGCCTTATCTTTCACCGCTTATGCTGAACAGAGGATGTGTGGATATTAAGGTTTCTCCTTCTTCTAAAGGGAAAGTTGGCGTAGTGGAAATTATTCCAGAATCGGATTATTATCAGTTGAACAATCGTTCTATAAGTCTGCATCCCGAAGCTGGAAAACTGAAAATAACGCGTGACTGGCTTACAAACGGCAATACGATAGATGTTTCCGGTAGTGTTTCTTCTGTTCGTAAGCGTACGCTGAATCTGTATGATTCCAAGCAGTTCTTTATGGATACGTTTTGTTACAAGCTTAAGAAAGAAGGATTGTCCGTATCGAAAGATAGTATCTTCTTTTTGACAACTCCCGATACAGTACAATGGATTTATACTTGTCGTCGTCCGGTAGAAGCTGTATTGAAGCGTGCTTTAAAAGAAAGTGACAATCTTTCTGCAGAAAGCTTTGTTCCGTCAGTTAGGACGTATGAATGGAAAACATACTTCGCATATTTCTTTTAAGGATTGTCAGGGAGTAGTGGAAGGATTTATGCGAAATACACTGGGATACGATTCTGAGAATTATCAGATTGTAGACGGAAGCGGTGTTTCTTTGTATAATTATGTATCTCCGCGTCTCGTTTTGGCTTACTTAAATTATGCTTATCGTCATCCATCCTTATTTCGAGTTTTCTATGATTGTCTGCCTGTAGCAGGAGTAGACGGTACACTTCAAGGTAGAATGCGTACGGGGAAAGCATTCCGTAATGTAAGGGCAAAAACAGGAACTGTTACAGGAATTAGTTCGTTGGCTGGTTATTTGACATCCGTGAACGGGCACAAAATTTCTTTTGTTATCATTAATCAGAATATACTGAAGGCTCGTCAGGCTCGTAAACTACAGGATAAAATTTGTGAGTTATTGATACGTATGAATTGAGTAAGAAAGTATGATGAAACGTATTTTTAGTAGAAAAAATCAATAAATACACAAGAAGTAGCACAATTTTATAGGTTTTGTGAACAAATATTGTACCTGGATTTCGACTAACTTTTGTATTTTTGTCTGCGTAGAGAGAAAGAACTTTAAACAATAACATAAAGTTGTTCTCTGTTTTTCGGGGAGCAACGGAAGATTTTAAAATTTATAATTATTATGGTAAACTTTTCACTTGAAGGTAAGGTAGCCCTTGTAACAGGTGCTTCTTACGGTATTGGTTTTGCTATTGCTACAGCCTTTGCTAAAAGGCCGGTGCAACTATCGTGTTTAACGACATTAAACAGGAATTGGTTGACAAAGGTTTGGCTGCATACAAAGAAGAAGGAATCAATGCACATGGTTATGTATGCGACGTAACCAATGAAGAAGCCGTAAATGTACTCGTAGCACAGGTAGAAAAAGAAGTAGGTGTAATTGATATTCTGGTAAACAATGCAGGTATCATCAAACGTATTCCGATGTGTGAGATGTCAGCAGACCAGTTCCGTCAGGTTATTGATGTGGATTTGAACGCACCGTTTATCGTTTCAAAAGCTGTTATTCCTAGCATGATTAAGAAAGGTCACGGAAAGATTATCAACATCTGTTCTATGATGAGTGAATTGGGCCGTGAAACTGTTTCTGCATACGCAGCTGCAAAGGGTGGTTTGAAAATGTTGACTCGTAACATTGCTTCTGAATATGGTGAATTCAATATTCAGTGTAATGGTATCGGTCCGGGTTACATCGCTACTCCTCAGACAGCTCCTTTGCGTGAACGTCAGGCTGATGGTTCTCGTCACCCGTTTGATGCATTTATCGTGGCTAAAACTCCGGCTGCTCGTTGGGGAACTCCGGAAGATTTGATGGGTCCTGCTGTATTCTTGGCTTCTGACGCATCTAACTTTGTAAACGGTCACGTATTGTATGTGGACGGTGGTATTTTGGCTTATATCGGTAAACAACCTAAATAAGTTAATATTTATTTTGTAGATAGAATGTCATTCTGGGGAAGTATGTATGGACTTTCTCAGAATGACTTTTTGGTAAATAGCTAAAGATAATATTATGAGAAAGACTTTGTTTGCTGCCGCTGCTTGTGCCACTGTATTGTGGACCGGATGTAGTAAATCAGAATCTGTCACTGTGATAATTGCCAATCCCTTGGCTATAGAACGTACAGGGGAAATGGTAGAAATTCCCGTAAACGATATTTATACGCAGTTAAATCTTTCTGACACTGCGCAGTTTGTAATCTATGATGAGAAAGCTCAGGAGGTTCCTTATCAGTTGACATACGATGAGAAGGTGATATTTCCTGTGTCTATCGCTTCAAACGCTTCAGTGAATTATACAGTACAGCAAGGAACTCCTTCAATGGTTAATGCAGTAGTGTATGGCCGTTGCTATCCGGAACGTCTGGATGACATTGCGTGGGAGAATGACCGTGCGGCTTATCGTGCATACGGTCCGGCTTTGCAGAAAAGTGGAGAAAGAGCCTATGGATATGATGTCTTTACAAAGAGTGTAGAAGAACTCGTCGTAGAAGACCGTTATGCAATGGAGCTGGATTCTGCCTCACGTGCGGAAATCAAAGCGTTGAGAGAAGCTGGAAAGAAAGAGGAGGCAGACAGCTTGTCGCGTGCTATCTCTTATCATATTGACCATGGAAACGGAATGGACTGCTATGCGGTTGGCCCTACTTTGGGAGGTGGTACTGCAGCCTTGATGCCGGATTCTGCAATTGTATATCCTTATTGTTACAAAGATTATGAGATTTTGGATAACGGGCCTTTGCGTTTTACCGTGAAACTGGTATTCAACCCTTTGGTGGTAAAGAACGATTCAAATGTGGTAGAAACTCGTATCATACAGCTTGATAAAGGCTCTCAGCTGAACAAGACTACGGTTTCATACGAATATCTGACACAGGCTACTCCGGTAGCAGCAGGGTTGGTGCTTCATGCAGCAAATCCTGAAGGATATGCGTATGATGCAGCTAAAGGATATATCTCTTATGCGGACCCCACCACAAATGCTCAGGCTGGTAACGGTATTGTATATGTAGGAGCGGTATTCCCTGCTTCGGTACAGACTAGCACACAGTTGTTTGAAAAGCCGGTAGGAGATGCATTGGGTCATGTATTAGGTATTTCTACGTATGAACCGGGTAATGATTTTGTATATTACTGGGGTTCAGGCTGGAGCAAATATGGCTTTGAGAAAGCAGAAGATTGGACAAATTACTTGAAGGATTATGCTGAAAAGGTACGTAATCCGCTGGTGGTTACCATTCAGAAATAATATATACCTATAATTATAAAAAAGGCGCAAAGCAGATACAAGGATTTGCTTTGCGCCTTTCTGTTTCTTAGGGAAAGACTTTGAATTCATATCCTTCCTTTAACAGCCACTCAATGGAGCGGGGAAGAGCATATTTAAGGTTTTCTTCCGATTTCAGAGAGTCATGAAATGTGATGATAGAACCGTTCCGGGCATATTTCTTTACCTTTTCAAATACTTGCGGACCATTGAGCCGCTTGCTGTAGTCCCGCGTAACCAAATCCCACATCACAATCTGGTATTTCTTTTTCAACACATGGTATTGCATCCATCGCATGTGTCCGTGAGGAGGACGAAATAAGTTGGTCTGCAAATAAGCATTGGCTTTATCGGTATTGGCCAAGTAATTCTGGCTTAAAAACTCGAATCCTCGTATATGGTTAAAAGTATGATTCCCGATACGGTGTCCGCGTTCCACTACCATCCGGAATTCTTTGGGATGCTTCCTTACATTATCGCCTACCATGAAAAAAGTGGCCTTTATTCCATATTTGTCCAGTAAATCAAGTACCCAGGGAGTCACCTCAGGTATGGGGCCGTCATCAAAAGTGAGGTAGACGGCTCTTTCTTTTTTATCCATACGCCAGAAAGCTTTGGGATAAAGCAGACGGATAAATTGTGGAGGTTGTTCTATGAACATGTTTTTCGTCGTTTTTAAGAGGTTTGTTTTGCAGAAAGAATTAAAAGAAAGAATGTCATTCTGAACCGGCAAAGGTGGTAATATTCTCTGTGGTATTCAGAATGACATTCTGTATCTGATACATTCAATCTCTTTTGTATTATTGAGCAGGAGCGCTATTGCCTACTCGTTTTTCCAGCAGTTTGTACAGCTGGTCGAACTTTTGAGCATAATGCAAAGCTGATTTATTTTCTTCACCTGTCTTGCTGTCCTTCATTTGCGCTATGGTCTTGCATACATCATCCAAGATATAGAAATAACGCATGCAGTTTTCGTATGAACTTGCGAAACGGGCATCGTCCAGACTCAAATACCAGGTAGCATATTCTACTGCATTGTTGGCCAGTTCATTGAGAATTTTTTCAGCTTTCTGCTGCTGTCCCAATGCCAAGTAGTTTTCTGCCATTTCCTTGGAGCTGCTCATCAGGTAGTCGTGCGGAACCGTAGTAGAAGGAATTACTTTTTCGCAATAATCCAATGCTTTCAGTGCCTTATCCTTCTTTCCTTCCTTAATCAACTGGCTAGTCAGCTGTACGAACATGCGGCGATGCGTATCGCACATGCGTAATACCGTTTCATCCAGGTAAATGTCAGGGTTGTCAATGCCGCCGAACTTGAACTTGTTCATCAGGTTGTCGTACATCTTTTCGCTGTCGAGTCGTCTGCCTAATTTTGCATTGTCAAACGGAGTGATGCGGTAAGCCAGCCCTTCCTGCAAGAAGTTATTGGTCAGGTTCAGGTGATTGTCAGAACCCACGGTGATAGCCATGTACATCGGACGTTCCCAGTTGGTATTGGCCAACATTTCCAGCATCATCAGTTCGCTCTTATACAGCACTCGTTTACCTTTCAGCGAGATATGCATGTATTCCGGAATAGAATCAGGTGTCAGCATACCTGAACGTTTGATGGCTTCCTTATCCAGTTTTATGACGATACTGTCGGTCGGAATCATCTGTAAGTCTTCCTTCGGTGAGCGTACCCAGTGTTCCAGAATGTTTTTCAGTTCGTATGGATTATCTCCAAACTCCTTGGCTGCCTCTTCCGGATTCTTTTTGTAGAATTCAAGGATAGTCGGCATGGCATCAGGACGTACGTATACTGCTTCGTTGTGACCGGATACATAGTCAATACGATCCCAGTTGATAGGTACTGAAGGAGAGTCGTATGCCGGACGGCGCATCTGGTCAATGTACCAGTCAGTCTGCAGATAACTCAGGTTGCAGACACGTACATCCGTGCGTACACCTTCTGTTTCCTGATTATACCACAAGGGGAATGTATCGTTATCACCATTGGTAAAGAGAATCGGATTTCCCTTTTCCGGTACAGAGTTCAGGTAGTTCTGTCCGAAATCGCGGCATGTATAGCGATCGCTGCGATCGTGGTCATCCCATGTCTGGCTTACCATTTGCACGGGCACCAGCAAGCAGACCACACTGGCTAAGATAGCCGCAGGCTTTTCATTGATTTTCTTGCTCAGGTATTCGGTTATGGCTGCTACTCCCAGTCCAATCCAGATGGCAAATGCATAGAACGAACCGGCATATGCATAGTCTCGTTCACGAGGCTGTTGCGGTGTTTGGTTCAGGTAAAGCACGATGGCCAGACCGGTCATGAAGAAGAGGAAGAAGACAATCCAGAACTGCTGGATACCCTTTTCTCCCTTATAAGCCTGCCAGAACAGACCGATAAGTCCCAAAATCAACGGTAAACAGTAGAATACGTTGTGTCCTTTGTTATTTTTCAGTTCACTTGGGAGCAGCGTCTGGTCGCCTATCAACATGTTGTCGATAAATGAAATACCGGTAATCCAGTTTCCATGTTCGATTTCTCCTTGTCCCTGAATGTCATTTTGGCGTCCGGCGAAGTTCCACATGAAATAACGCCAGTACATGTAGTTCAATTGGTAGATAAAGAAGAACTTGATGTTATCCCATTGTGTAGGAATCTTCACCATAATCATCTCTCCACACTGATCGTAGGGAACCTGACGTCCTTCTACTCCTCCCAGCCAGTCTTCATAGGCCTGTGCATGTGCATCGCTGTACATACGTGGGAACAACATGTTTTGAGCGTATTTATATTCTGTTTTATGACGTACAATTTCGTAACTGTCTTTTTCATCCGGACGTTCCTTTTCTTTCCGCTGGTATACCGGGGCACCTTCTTCCACGTCGTACACGCATCCTCCTTCAGTAGGTTTCAATGCAGGTTTGGAAGCATAAGTCTGTCCGTAGAATAACGGGCGGGTACCGTATTGTTCACGTCCCAGGTATTCCCCCAAAGTAAAGATGTCTTCTGGAGAGTTCTGGTCCATTGGCGTATTGGCCGAAGAACGGATGACAATGACGGCATACGAAGAATAACCTACCACAATCATCATCATGGCCAGCAAGGCTGGTATTCAGCGTACGTGCGCTGACACGGTATTTTTCACCGATATTGGCAAAGAGGTAAATTGCTAAAATAGCCAGTACGATAATACCAATGAAGACGCTGCTCCAGCCATGTCCGTAGAACGGAATACCCAGTAGACCGACAGTGGTCAGGAAAGAGATATTCATCCGCTTGCGGCTTTTCACGGTATAACTTTCGTACACACCCCAAATGATGCTTGCGGCCAGAATAATCATGTAAATGATGACACCCGTATTAAATGGCAGGCCGAAGTCGTTGACAAACAGCAACTCAAACCATCCGCCTACCTTCACAATACCCGGTACGATGCCATACAATACGACAGTTACCAGAATCATGGAACCAGCCAAGGCTATCAGACTGCCTTTCAGGTTGGCGTTGGGGTTTTTCTTGTAATAATATACCAGTACGATGGCCGGAATACAAAGTAAGTTCAGCAAGTGTACACCGATAGACAATCCTGTGAGGTAAGCAATCAGAATCAGCCAACGGTCACTGTGAGGCTCGTTAGCCCGGTTCTCCCACTTCAGAATCAGCCAGAAAACAACGGCGGTGAAAAGACTGGAATACGCATATACTTCACCTTCTACCGCACTGAACCAAAATGTATCACTCCATGTATAGGCCAGTGCACCTACCAGACCAGCTCCCATGATGGTAATCAGCTTGCCCGTAGTCATCTCTTTGTCATCGGGGCAAATCAGTTTTTTGGTTAGGTGAGTAATACTCCAGAATAGGAACAGGATACATGCCGCACTCATCAGGGCACTCATTATGTTCACCATTTTAGCCACTTGAGTTGCATCGCTGGCAAATTGGCTGAACAGGTTGGCTGTCAGCATGAAGAAAGGTGCGCCAGGAGGATGTCCTACCTCCAGTTTGTATCCGGTGGTAATAAATTCCGGACAGTCCCAGAAGCTGGCTGTCGGTTCAATGGTCATGCAGTAAGTAAATGCAGCCACTGCAAAAGCGAGCCAGCCTACCAGATTGTTAATCTTGTTGTACTGTTTCATGAATTATTTTTAGTTTCTCGTTAAAATTCAATGCGGCAAAGATAGCAAACATTTGCTAATCAAGTCTCAAAAAGTAAATGATAATGTTGCAAAAGGCGTTAAAAGCAGCCTTCTACTCTTCATGGTGATGGCATTTTAATATTCGATGAGGCAGATTGCCGTGTCCTAACAGTTCGATAGGACATTCAAAATGTGCTTCCAACCATTCGGCAGAGACCTCCGTATCTGGATGGTAATCCAGTGTGCCGTTTACACAGGCAATACTTTTTACGTTTTGCAGGATGGTGCCGATATCGTGACTCACCAACACGATGGCGCACTCTTTGTTGATTTCTTCCAACAGTGCATAAAGACGAGCCTCAAAACGCTTGTCAATGTATGTATTGGGTTCATCCAGAATGACGACTTCTGGATTGGAGACGAGTGCGCGTCCCAATAAGGCCCTTTGCAGTTGTCCGCCACTTAATTGTCCGATGGCTCTTTGTTCCAAACCTTCCAGTCCCATGCGGACAATGGTTTCCCGTACCTTGTCATGCTGTGCCTTAGAGAATGAACGGAACAATGATTTTTGTTTATTTAGTCCAGAAAGAACCACTTCGTACACTGAAATGGGAAATTTCTTGTCTATAGTGTTGTATTGGGGTAAATACCCCATTGTAATTTCACTCACTTCCTTTTCTTGATGAAAAAACTGAATTTTTCCAGCCGTAGGTTTTAGTAAGCCTAAAATAATTTTTTCATCAAGGTGGTTTTTCCTCCTCCGTTCGGGCCGATAACTCCAAGAAAATCCTTTTCTGCAATTTCCAGGTTGATATGTTCCAGCACTTTTTTCTGGTCGTATGCAGCGGCAATCTCAGTCAGTCTTATAAGCGGTCGGTTCATTAAGATAAGTTTTAGTTATTGTTTTTGCTCAGTGATTTGGCTATGTGAATCATTTCTTTGTTCCAGTCATAGCTTAACGGGTTGATAGGAACGATTTTTAGTCCCAGTTCCTGGGCGATTACTTCCGCATTACGCTGATCGAATTCCTGTTGTACGAATACGACTCTTACTTGTTTCTGTTTGCAAGTTTTCATCAGTTCTTGCAGATGGCTCGGTGAAGGTTCCTTTCCTCCTTCCTCGATACTGATTTGCTGCAGGCTGTAGTCTCTGGCAAAGTAACTTAATGCCGGATGGTAAATCAGGAAACAATAGTCAGCGTTCGCCAAATAGCTCTGCATTTCACGTTCGGTACGGTTGATGACTTGTTGCAGGCTGTCCAGTCGTGTCTGATAGTAAGCTTGATTGTCCGGGTCTATCTCAGACAATGCTTTGCAGATATTAGATGAAATAATACGTGCATTCGAAACTGAATTCCAGATATGAGGTTCTACTCCGTCTATATTTCCATGTGTATGGGCATGAGGATGTATTTCATGAATGAGATCTACTCCTTGTGACATATCATAGAAAGGTAGTTTGGGGGTGTTAGCTTGCAATCTTTCTGCCCATGCTTGTTCAAATCCGATATGGCCGATGCGCAAATAAGCCTTGCTTCGTGCCAGTTCGACGAGTTGCTGAGGAGTAGGGTCGTATATTTCCGGATTAGCTCCTTTGGGAACGATACTGACCACCTGGAATTTATCTCCAGCAATAGCTTCTGTGAAGAACCGTAACGGCTCAATGGTGACTGTCAGGGTGGGGGCGTTTTCTTTTCCTTGCTGTCCCGTACAAGATATAGTGAGAAGCAAGATACCTATTAAAGCAAAAAAATATTTTTTCATTTGTTTGTGCCGTAAAGTATAATACAAATATAGTAGTTTCTTTTGGTAGCGGGAGACGCATTTGTTTATTTTTAGGTTCTTTCTTTGGTTGCCCGAAGAATTTCTCTTTTACCTCCCGGAGGGCCAGGGAGTCGTTCTACGGTGAACCCAGGCTGCTTGCAACATTCTCCTAACCACTCCTTTTGCGCAGTAAGTAGTTAGGATTCCACCAGGATTCATTTGGTTATATAAATTATTGAAAAGTGCTTGATTCCACATCTCTGGTTGCTTTTCGGGAGCAAAGGCATCAAAATAGACCACATCATAATATTCACTAAATGAAAAGTGAGTAAAATCATTTTCTATTTTATGTAATGTGAAATAAGGTGTTATTTTTACTTCCTGGTTCCAAGGAGCAGTGTGCAGTGCATAGAATTTCTCACATTCTTCGGGCGCAATTGTTTCTGGATAGGACAGTTTATGTACAATCTCTTCCGAAAGAGGAAATCGTTCAATGCTGGTAAAGTGAATGGCTCTTTGGTTTTTTTCTGCTTCTAACAAGGTTAGAAAGGCATTTAACCCTGTGCCGAAACCTATTTCAAATACGCGAGGATTTATTGCCTGAGAGTGGTTCAATCCCATTTGAATAAAAATATGTGCTGACTCGGTCAATGCGCCTTTCACGGAATGATAATGTTCATTCAATTCAGAAACGTATAATGTATTGCTTCCATCAGCCGTCGGTTCAAGTGTAATCATTTTTATATCAACAGTCTTTTGTTAAACAAATCTGGCTATTCTTTTGTGGAGCTATTTGTTGGGTTTTAAAAAGCTTTCCGGAAATTTCACCTCTTGTTCTGTATGATTCTTAGTACGAATCCAAGTACGGAATCCTTTTTCGCCTTCGGTCAGTTCGATAATACGAGCTCCGTTGGACAAGTTGTTATAAACCGTATTTCCACCGGTGTAGCGCCCGTATGCTAAAAGAATGCCTTGCCACATTACCGCATAATCATTGTCGTGATCATGTCCTACAAACACTCCTTCAATGTCACCCATTTCTTTCATTGCGGTGAAAAGACCTGAATTTAAGACAGGGGCACATGCTTTTTCTTTCCGGGTGCCGAACAATGCTGCATTTTCATCGGCTGCAGCTTGATTGTATTCAGGAAGAGGAATGTGGAAGAAAGCCAGCGAAGGAAGGGGAGTTCCACCGTTTGTCTGTGTATATTTTGAACTGTTCTCACGGTACCATTGAATTTGGTTGAAATCGATATAATCATATCCTCTCACGCCCTTTATCTGTGAATAAGAATGGGAATCGAATATATAAAGGATTTCAGCATTCTTCTGTCCATCGGATGATTTGATTGGCAGAATAAAGTTGGTGGTACCTGAAATGCCCTTTGTGGTGGAAGTCAGGCTATAGGGAATATGTTGAATGATTTTCAATAGCTCTTCACGGGAAAGTCCTTGTTCGTCATCATGATTTCCGAAAGTTACAGCAAAAGGGATTTTTCGTTTAGATACCTGTTCCAATACGGTGCGCATTCCTTTTTCTGCGGGTTTGCCGTAGATAATATCTCCAGTAAACATTACCAAGTTTGGATTTTCAGCATTCAGCACTTCATTGATGCGTTCAATGGCTACTTCTGCGCGCGAATCATTAAAAAATATAGTGTACGTCGGTAAACTGAACGATTTTAAATTTTCCGTTGGCATTAAATCTTAAGTCTTGTGCATAAGCCAGTGTGGCTATACATAACAAGTAATAGATGCAAAGAAGTTTTTTCATGTTCCTATTAATTTTTCGAAGACGATTTTCGGTCGTTTTCGCAAAGATAGTCATATCTTTTGAGCATGAAAAATTTGCATTGGTTTTCTATCCGATGAACCGGAATACTCCCAAGGCTGTGGCTACGATGATGGCATAGCGTGCCAGTTTGCCAATAGTCATAGCAATAGTGGTAATCCATACATTGCCTCTCATAAATCCCAGTGCAATAAGTAAGGCGTCTCCAATGACGGGAAGAAAAGAGAAGAAGGCCATCCACGACCCTCTTCCGTGAATAAACCGGATGGCTTTGTCCATTTGTTTTTGTCTACTTTGAAGTATTTTTCAATCCATTCAGTTTTGCCAATTCGCCCTATCCAATAGCAGGTAAAACCTCCGAGTGCATTTCCTGCAGTTGTGAAAAGTGTGGACCATACAGGGGTCCAATCCTAATCCGATGCAGGCTAGTAGCACAACTTCCGAACTGAACGGTAGGATGGTACCGGCCAGGAATGCAGAGAGAAACATTCCCCAGTATCCCCAGTCTATTAGAAATTGAATAAATGCATCCATAAATTCATGATACATACGCAGGTCCAGATTCCAAGGGATACCCAAAGAAAGATACGGGTAAACCGGTTGAAGGTCAGTGCCAGTAAGTGACCACCCATGACGGAACCTACGATTAATGTCATAAGAAGATAAGTATTGAAATGTGAAGGCAGAAGTAGCATACAGGCCAATGTGCCTATTCCTGTAATTATCAGGACACGGAGCATAATACGCGTTTGTACCTTGTCTTGGTAACTATGCAGAATACATTCTATACTACAAATGGCTATGAATAAGATTGCAATACCTCCGGAAATTAATTGTGACAAAGAAAGAATAGAATAGTCGATTGGAGAAAAACAGGTAAGTGCTTTGAAAGGTAGCCAGGTTTCTTCCATGTTTCCAGCGTAAAGATGATAGGACAATGCAATCCAATAAGGAAGGAGGAGACCGATGAGCCCTGCAAAGAATGTACGGAGGGTAAAAGCCCTTAAACCAATCATGTAGAAATAAATCAGCGGGATAAAGTATAGCACTTGCGGAAGTAGAAAACTGCTGATACCGAGACAGAGGAAGCTATGAAAAATAGGAACCGGAGCATATACCGATTCATAGCTTCGGAACAAATAAGAGAAAGATACGGTGAGCAATAAGGGAATCCATTGCTCATGTGAATAGGCGTGCAAAAAAAGGTAGCCCACTTAAAAAGAATAGAAATATGGCCGCATGAAGTGTTGTACGTGTCCGGATGAGTGAGAATGTGGTGTTCAATTCAATCAGGCAGTAGACTATAGCTCCGTGGATGGCCAAAGAAAGTAAATCTGTCTTTTCCTGATAGGTGATGCCATACATGATAAGACAGATAATAATAGTCACCGGAAGAGTTGCTCTTCCGGTGGCCAGTTCATATTGAAATCTATTTCGGGCAAGCATGTGTTACAGGTCAAACCCGATGTCTGAACGGAAATATTTTTTCTCAAAACAGATTTTACCTGCATTTTGGAAAGACTGTGCCAAAGCTTCTGCCTTGTTGGCTCCGTAAGAGCTGACAGCAATGACACGTCCTCCGGCAGTTACTACCTGTCCGTCTTTCAAAGCCTGTTCCGGCATGGAATACGATACTTCCTCCTGCCTTTGCTTCTTCAATGCCTGTCATCGGGAATCCTTTTTCATAAGCTTCCGGATAGCCGCCAGATACCAGCATGACACAGACAGCTGAGCGTGGGTCAATTTCTAGTGTCTTTTCATTTAGGTTGCCCTGAGCTACTCCTTCAAACAAATCTACTAAGTCACTCTTGATGCGCAGCATGACGCTTTCTGTTTCAGGGTCGCCCATACGGACATTATATTCGATTACCATCGGTTCACCTTTTACGTTAATCAGTCCGAAGAAGATAAATCCTTTATAATCGATACCTTCTGCAGCCAGTCCTTCTACTGTAGGACGGATGATACGGTCTTCCACCTTTTTCATCCATTCCGCATCTGCAAATGGAACCGGAGAAACAGAACCCATACCGCCTGTGTTTAATCCTTTGTCACCTTCACCGATACGTTTGTAGTCTTTGGCTTCTGGCAGGATTTTATAGTTCTTTCCATCAGTCAGTACGAACACCGAGCATTCAATACCGCTCAGGAACTCTTCGATAACTACTGTAGCAGAAGCATTTCCGAACATACCGCCCAGCATTTCTTTCAGTTCTTTCTTGGCTTCTTCCAATGTGGGGAGAATCAATACACCTTTTCCTGCGCACAATCCGTCAGCTTTCAGTACGTAGGGAGCTTTCAGGGTTTCCAAGAAAGCCAGTCCCTCTTCCAGGTTGGCTGCAGTTACGCTCTTGTATCCGGCAGTCGGAATATGATGACGCTGCATGAAACCTTTGGCAAATTCCTTGCTTCCTTCGAGTACGGCTCCAGCCTTTGATGGACCGATAACTGGTACTTGCTTCAATTCGTCATCGTTTTTGAAGAAATCATATACCCCCTTCACCAATGGGTCTTCCGGACCTACTACTACCATGTCAATGCCGTGGGCCGTTACAAACTGCTTGATACCTTCAAAGTCATCGGCTTTGATAGCCACGTTTTCGCCTACTTCACGCGTACCGGCATTTCCCGGAGCGATGTATAACTTTTCAATTTTCGGGCTTTGTGCGATTTTCCATGCCAGTGCATGTTCGCGTCCTCCTGAACCTAAAAGTAAAAGTTTCATATATGTATCTGTTTTTTAGTCTATTATTTCAAATGGTCTTCAAAATAGCGGGTGATGTGTTCGTGCAGGTGTACACGGTCACGTCCCATCATGTTATGTCCGTCTTCCGGATAAACGAAGAAGTCCGGATGGGTACCAGCTTCAATACAAGCTCTCAGGAATGAGTAACTGTGTTGTGGTACACAAGTGGGGTCCGTACCTCCGATAATGATTTCCAGACGGCCTTTCAGGTTGCCAGCCTTCTGTTTCAGGTCGGAACCCTTGTATCCTTCCGGATTAGTTTCCGGAATATCCATATAGCGTTCACCATACATCACCTCATAGAACTTCCAGTCAATGACCGGTCCTCCAGCCACACCTACCTTGAAGATGTCAGGATAAGTCAGCATCAGGTTGGTTGTCATGAAGCCACCGAAGCTCCAACCATGTACGCCGATTCGTTCACCGTCTACGTAAGACAGTGATTTCAGGAATTCGGCACCTTTTACCTGGTCTTTCATTTCTTCTACTCCCAAATGGCGGAATGTACAGTTCTCAAAAGCCAGTCCTCGGTTGTCACTTCCCCGGCTGTCTACTGTCAGCATCACATACCCTTTCTGAGCCATGTATAAATCCCATCCTCTGGCATCATAAAAACGTGTGTTGTGGATGAGCCTGTGCATGCGGTCCACCATATACGTAGATAATGGCCGGATATTTTTTGTTCGGGTCAAAGTCCACGGGTTTAATCAGGCGGTAATACAAGTCTGTTTTTCCGTCTGCCGCCTTAAAGGTACCGATGGTAATTTCCGGTAACTTAAACTGGCTACTCATCGGGTCATCAGCTTTCAGTAGTGTAGTCCCTTTCTTTCCGTTGGTAGGCAGCAAAGTGATTTCACGTCCTACTTGGAATGAAGAGAAGTTGTCAATCAGGTAAGTACCACTTTCAGAGAGAGAAGCCCGGTGCATACCGTCTTGTTCTCCCAGTAATGTACGTTTCCCGGTTTTTACGTTGAGGCTGAACAGATTGGTTTGCAGCGGAGATATTTCTGTGCTACCGATAATAATTTCCTTCTTTCCTGCATTGAATCCAAGAATATCCTGCACCAGCCAGTCGCCTTGCGTCAAAGGAGTTACTTTCAGGTGTTCCAGATAGGTACTGCCTTCCAGTTTACCATTCTTCCATGCACTTTCTCCTTTTACTTTCGTATCCATCAGATACAAGTGGTTGAAACCGTCGCGCTGACTTTGGTAAATAAATTTACTTTCGTCCCACGGCAGGAATACCAACGGATGCTGAGGCTCTACGTATTTCGGATTCTTTTCTTCATACAATACCCCTTCTCGTTCACCTGTGGCGGCCTGATAGCATACAAGTTGGGCATGATTCTGGTCACGGTTCAGTTCGATGACATAAATATGCTGCTCATCGGGCGACCAGCTAACGTTGGTAAAATAACGGTCGGTCGGGTCACCAGCCTGAAGGTAAGTTACTTTTCCAATCTTTACATCGTACACTCCTACCGTTACTTTGTGGCTGGTCATTCCTGCCATCGGATATTTATCCGGCTCAAGAGTTGCGATACGAGTCGATGTATTCACCTGAGGATAGTCTGTGACCATACTCTGGTCCATGCGATAGAAAGCCAGATAGCTTCCTTTCGGGCTCCAGAATGTACCTTTATAAATACCGAATTCGTTACGGTGTACAGCTTGTCCGTAAACTACCCCTTCTTCTGTTTGTGAAGGGTTAATCTGGTGACTTACCTCCCCTTCGCCGGTTACAAACAAACCGTTACCGACGGTATAGGCCACTTTGTCATTGGTTTTGCAAAAGTCAAGATTAGTAGCTTTTTCGTTCAGGCGGGATATGTTCGTAATTTTTTTCTGTCCGAAGTCATATTCCACCCAATAGCTGTTCTGTTGAAAAACTATGACTTTACGCTCTGACCAAGGCAATGAAGCTGACATCAGGCTGCGAAGCGGTTTTAGTTCGTGCGACAGCTGATAGGGCTTTTCTCCTTTTTCAATAGCTTGATTTACCTCTTTCAGTGTGACAAGTATGGTTTCCTTGCCATCTTTCAACTGAATGCTGCGAATATTTTCCACACCCGCACGTACACATACATCTCCCCACCATTGCAGTCCCGGAATGTTTTCAGGGACTAAGTTGAAATAATTGTTTCCGCCCGGAATCACATCTTCCAGTGTATAAGTTTTCTTTTCCTGGGCAAAAGTGGTGAGAGTGGTCATACAGCACAAAAAGAATAAAAAGAATATACGTTTCATGTTCTGTCCGTTTTTTAATCTTGTGAGTTACCTTCTTCCTCGCTGCGGCGTCTGTGCATGTAGCGTGGGGCAGGAGCCGCTTTGGGGCGTCCGTCGTCTGTAGAAGGACGCGGAGTACGTGGCTTCGAATCTTCCTTATATTTGAATTCTTTACGGCGTTCACGAGTAAATTCTTTTCCGTCGCCTGCTTTGCGTCCGCGGAATGTTTCTTTGCGGTCAGCATCTTTACGGAATCCTTCTTTACGGTCGCTGCGGAAACCTTCTTTCCGTTCTCCACGACCTCCGTCTTTGCGCTCCTTACGGCCATATTCCACTTTTTCTCCCTGACGACGTGGACGTGCCGGTCTTTCTTCACGTTTCGGCTTAAACTCCTTGTCACTGTTGTCGGAACGGAACTCCTTGTACTTCCCGTCAAACAACTGGTATTTACGGAACTGACACTCCAATGCTCCATTAAACAAAGGTACTTTTATAGAAGCCTTCAGTCCAATCTGGTCAAAACATTCGTCACGGTAGCTCAGAATCCAGGCGTCGTTTCCGGTGAATGCATGCTTCAAGCGTTCACCAATCATCTGGTAAAGTCCCAGCAAATCTTCTGACGAGATACGCTCTCCGTAAGGAGGGTTGGTGATGATAATACTTTTCTGTGCAGGCTGCTCAAACTGCTGGAATGGCTGGATTTTCAGGATGACATCCTTGCTTACTCCTGCAGCTTTCACGTTATGCTGAGCAATTTCGTTTGCTTTCGGATTGTTGTCGTATCCATAAATCTTATGAGTAAACTCACGCTCCTGTGAGTCATCGTTGTAGATAGCATCAAACAAATCCTGGTCAAAGTCTTTCCATTTCTCGAATCCGAATTCTTTACGGAATACACCCGGAGCGATATTGCGTGCAATCAAAGCGGCTTCGATAGGTATAGTTCCTGAACCACACATCGGGTCTATCAGGTCACATTCACCTCTCCAGCCTGTCATCAGAATCATACCGGCTGCCAATACCTCGTTCAACGGTGCTTCCACCTGTTCCTGACGGTATCCTCTACGGTGAAGTGATTCACCTGAACTATCCAAGGCAAGTGTACACTCTTCCTCTGCAATATGGATGTGAATAGCCAAATCCGGGTTACTGATACGTACGGAAGGACGGTTGCCTGTCTTTTCGCGGAAATAGTCGACTACCGCATCTTTCACTTTGTATGCCACGAATTTAGAATGACGGAATTCATTAGAGAACACTACGGCATCTACCGAGAAACTACTCATGTTGTCCAGATAGTTTTCCCATGTGATACTCTTTACGGCCTCATACACTTCGTCAGCAGTCTTCGCAGTAAAATGTTTGATAGGTTTTAAGATACGGATGGCAGTACGAAGGCAGAAATTAGCCTTATACATCATGGCTTTGTCTCCGGTGAAAGAAACCATACGTCGTCCGATTTCAATGTTGCTGGCTCCTAATTCCGTGAGTTCCTGTGCCAGAACTTCTTCCAGTCCCTGGAAGGTCTTGGCGATAAGCTCGAATTCTTGATTCATCTTAATAAAATTACGTAATTTCAGTTGATTGGGCAAAAATACGAAATTTCAGGTTGCTAGTCAACTGTGTATAAAGAAAAGATGGCTTATGAAAATGATTTTCTCATAAGCCATCTTTATCTATATAAAGTCTGTTAAATATTACCAACCTGGGTTATTGGGAGCCAAATTAGGATTGATAGAAATTTCATTGATAGGAATGGATAATAAGTAATGCTTAGGTTCTTCAAATACAGCTTGTGTTTTTACTCTTTTTCCATAAATATCTAATGCTCCTTCAGAGGTAAGGCCAAGTTCTTCTTTCATATCGTTTACTTGTTCTGCAGTATATAAACTAGCATCAGGAATAATACCTGCTCGTACTACTACACTAGCGTCCAGTCGTTTACCGCAAGCCCATCTTCTAAGGTCATCGTATCTATATCCTTCACCAAATAATTCAATACGGCGTTCTCTTCTGATTTCACGAATTAAATTAGCATTACTACCTTTTATGTTAGGATATTCTTTCTCCAGTTTGGGGTCAGCTACTGGATTAACTGTTAATGGGTGATTGAATCCTACTCGTTTTCTAAGTTCATTAATTGTTCTTTCAAGTTCCGTATTATCCAGTACTCCTAGTTCTGCTCCTGCTTCTGCACGAATTAAAAGAATTTCTCCGTATCTGAAAATAGGGGCATCAATACTACCCTTATGATGGTCTGAAGAAAACTCAGAGGTTTTATAGAATTTTGCAATAGCATAACCCGTAGAAGAAGAGCCATCCGCACCAGTTGCTACGATATTGGCAATATTAGCTGCTTTACCGTGTAAATAGTATGTATATTCTCCGTCTTTTGGAGTAGCTATGGTTTGCAATAATCTAGGATCTCTATTTTCTAGTTCTGTAATAATCCCTGTATGTGTAGTATGTCCTTCACATCCACATAGTGAAATAGGTTTTCCTGTAGTTGCACATAAGTAATCTTCTACTGCGTCTCGGCTTGCGCCAATAGGGGTTTCACCTACTCCAATTTGTCTGGTAACATTATTACCTTTACCTAAAGACGGATCATATTCTTTAGCTAAAATAACCTCTGAATTATTATTATAGTTTTCTTGTATAAATAATTCATGATATGCCGTTTTAGGCGAGCTTCCTTTAAATATAGAGTAACCATATTCTTCTTTCATTAATTCGCCTGCAGCGTCGTATGCTTCCTGTAAGAATTTTACGTCGCCTTCTATGTCATGGTATCTTCTCCATGTACCTTCAAATAAGCACATTCTGGCTTTTAGTGCGATTGCTGCATCTTTTGAAACTCGGCTTACTCCCACTTTAGATTTAGGAGAAAGCAGATTGATGGCCTTTTCAATATTTAAAAGTAAGCTATCGGCAACAAGTATTCTGGAATCACGTCCTTTATACATTTCCTCATCACCAGGGTTCAAAACTGTGGTATACCAAGGTACATCACCATACACACTTAACTTATTAAAGTAATCTAAGCATTTAAAGAAATAGATTTCTCCTGCATATTGATTCTTTTCAGCTTGAGTTGCTGGAGATGATTGATAGTTTATCAAGAAATCGTTGCATGCACGTATATTTTCCCATTGCCACTCTGTATCTTTGGCTTCTGTAGGAGCCACATGCAAGCCAAAACTTTTTACGTTATATTCCCATGTAAAAATGTTGTCTGATTCAAATTCTTTTTCCAGCATTCCAAAACTATACGATAAGGGATCACCATGACCTTTTATCAGTTTTGGGTAAAAGTTGTTACAATATTGTTGGAGGGCAGTACCAGTCGCAGTCGTAAAAAACTGATCTTTTGTTACTGAATCTAACGGCTCCCTGTCAAGGTAGTCGCAACTTTGAAAGCTAAGTGCCAACAATGTGGCATATAATATAGTTTTTTTCATAATACAATAGCAAATTTAGAATGTAACATTAATACCAAATGAATAAGACCGGCAGAATGGATATTTCGTCATTCTTTCTTCCAGGCTACCATCATCTTTTGTATCGCCAGTTGCGTCTGGATCCAAGTATTTATATAAGCCGGTAGCTTCCCATAAGTTCTGTCCACTTGCGAAGATTTTCAGTTGTGAGATACCTAATTTGGATATCCATGATGTCGGTAAAGTATAACCGATTGTCAAATCTTTCAGACGGATATAAGATGCATCTTGCAGATATTTTGTTTGTATCTGACGGCTTCTTGTCGTATTTGTTGGTACAGGGAAATAGGCATTAGGATTAGTTTCACTCCACACGTCATTAATATGTGTTTCATTTAATGCACTCCACCATTGTCCTGTGTAACCCCCAGAAAACTGTATTGTTATCTCCTAACCACAAGTCTCTTTTCATTACCCCTTCAAACAAGGCGCGAACATCAAATCCTTTCCAGTTTAATCCTAAATTGATATTGAAACGGTATCTCGGTGTCTGATTGCCGATGATTTTTTTATCACCATGGTCATTTAATTGATTTTTTCCGTAAGTAATCACACCGTCACCATTCAAATCTGCATATTTTATATCACCAGGAAGCCAAGTTCCGCTGATTTCTTTTTGGCGTACTTTCATTGCTTCAGCTTCTGCGTCATCTTTAATGAATCCTTCTGTTACGTATCCCCAAATGTCGCCTAAACGCTGGCCTTCATAGTAGTCACCAAGGTATCCGGTTGGGTTGTCATATTTGGTAATGGTTGAATAACTATCTGAAATACCAATACCGATATTATAATTTAAAGTAGAACCAGCCACATCGTTGATGTTGTCATTCCAGTTAAGTGTTAATTCCCAACCATTTGTTCGCATATTGGCCAAGTTTTCTTTGCCTCCTGTAGATCCCATTGTGGCAGGGTAGGCTTTAGATACGACCATATCATTTGTATAACGTAAGAAATAATCAAATGAAGCAGTCAGCCTGTTATTTAATAATCCTAAGTCTACACCAAAGTTTGCAGTAGTTACTTTTTCCCATGTTACATTATTATATGCCAGCGAAGCAGGAGTGATACCGTTGGCAAGTTTGCCACCAATCAAGTAGTTGAGCCTGCTGGAATCCCATCAGACTTAAGAAGTCAAAGTTACTATTTGTAACTTGATTTCCTAAACTACCCAAAGATGCGCGTAGCTTAACATTGTCAAAAATTTTTTTGCTGGTTCAAAGAACTTTTCTTCTGAAAGTCTCCATCCTAAAGAAGCAGAAGGGAAGAAGCCCCAGCGGCTGTCTGATGCATATTTTGAAGAACCGTCATAACGTCCGTTTACTTCTACTAGGTATTTTCCGGCATAGTCGTAGTTTAATCGGAAGAAAGCACCTTGAACTGCCCAGATGGTAGCTTCTTCTTCCAGTTTTTGTTTAGTATTTGCCCAGTCAATAATGGGAGCATCATTCAGGTATAAGTCTGTAACATAGCCATAAAATTGCTGGTCTTTTTACTTTCCTGATTGTATCCTACCATGGCAGTAAAAGAATGAGATTTAGGCAATTCAAACTTATATTCAGCCCAAAGATTTAATGCCTGATAAGTGTCATCATATTTTTTTAATGAAACACCGTTAGGTTCTCCTTTGGCAATCTGTGATCCATCAGGTTGTTTCTGATAAATTGTTTTATTATGAGCGCGTTCATCTCTGAATAAACGGTTTCCTGTATAGTCTCCCTTGATAGATAATCCTTTTAATGGGGTTAAATTGAAAGATCCTGTATACCATATATCATCGTATATGTTCTTTTTGCGTCCGGCTTGTGCCAGCATTCCTGCAATATTAAAGTTGAAGTTCGAGCCTGCTACAGCTGCAAAGTCTCCATCTGGTAAGTATACAGGGATGAAGGGGAATGCACGGTAAACTTCATAATAAGGATCCTCACTTGTATAATGGTTTGAGTTTGGTTCATTTATTTCACTTCTATTATATTTTGTTCTAAATCCAATTTCTAACCAGTTTGTTACTTTTGAAGTGAAATTAAATGACATATTGATACGTTTATATGTATCTGTACCAAAAGCCAATAAGCCATCTTGCCCTTTGTATCCTAATGAAGCGTAGTATGCGGTTTTTTCGCTACCACCTCTCAAGCTTTTGCATTATGTTGCTGCATAAAGGCTGCGTTCTTATAGAAGATATCCATCCAGTCTGTATTTCCAGCATAGGCCCATTCTCCGTTTGCTGTAAATTTGTTTCCCTGTGTGTTTTCCCATGCTGTTGGGCGAGTGGGATCTTGCATATAGGCGTCTACGGCTGCGATTAGTTCGTCGCTCCAGTATTGGGTTCCACTGGTATTCTTAGATTCTGTATTCATCGCTCTTAGCCATTGATCTGCCGGTAAACTATGGGGTAATCTGGATGGTGTAGACCATGAAAAGTTATTATTGTAGTTGAAGGTTATCTTTTCTCCTGTTTTCCCTTTTTTTAGTTGTAATTAATACAACTCCAAATGCTGCTCTAGCACCATATACAGCAGCAGAAGAAGCATCCTTCAAAACAGAAATACTTTCAATGTCTTGAGGATTAATCAATGAAATATCATTTGTTTCCACACCATCTACAAGAACAAGGGCAGAACCTCCATTTAATGAAGTTAACCCACGTACATTAATACTTGTTTCAGCATTTGGGTTACCATTGGCAAATGAAATGTTCAGGTTAGGAATAACACCTTGTAAACCTTGAGCTAAGTTAGCGATAGGTCTGTTTTCCAGTACATCACTCTCAGCCATTGCTACAGAACCTGTTAGATTTACTTTTTTTTGGGTTCCGTATCCTACTACAACAACTTCTTCCAGCGTTTTTGTATCGTCTTCTAGTACGACTGAAATTGGAGTTCCTTTCCATACAACTTCTTTGGTTAAATAGCCCACAAAAGAAACTTGAATTACGGCTCCTTTTTCTACATTCGGAAAGGCTCAAAATTTCCATCAAAGTCAGTGATAGTACCAATTGTTGTGCCCTTGACCAATACAGATGCACCAATAACACTTTCACCAGACGCATCTTTTTACAACTCCTGAGCACGTTGATTTTTGTTGTACAATGTCTGAATTAGCCATTATGGATGGCTGTTCTGCATACAGCAGCTGTGTGGTTCCACCAATAGTTAGTAGTAACGCACCTAGTAATTTCAGTTTACTCATAGTTCTTAAAATTAAGGTATATAGAATTTATTGATAATTTTCAATAGATTCAGTATTAGACCGGTTTATTAAACAGTCTTTTAAATATGTTCAAAGATAAAAAACTTTTTCTAATATTCAAAATATTAGTGGCAATATATTAAAAATTTATTCTTTTTGTTGTATTAAATAAAGATGATTCCCAATATAAAAACAACTCGTTACTGGGAGTAAAAAGATAGGATTCTTTTGTACAGTAACGAGTTGTTTTTATGGTAATTATTATTTTACAATATCTTTCAGTTTAATGCTTTGGAAAGTCATGTGGGCTACACTGCTTTCATATAATATACCGATAGTTTCTTTATCAATCATTGTCAGGCAGGAATATCCCCAATTGTATCCTTCATCTAACAGAAGCTGATGTTCCGGACTCCAGGTATTTCCTCCATCCATACTGATTTTAATCGTCATGTCTTTGCGAGCGCTTGTAGAATTGGGGTTGGAGAAAATTAAAAGGTCTTTACCCAATACATTGTCTTTTGCTTTTACACTGATCAGACTGGCCATACATACGGGCTCTATCAAAGCAGTACGGGATGATTCGTGTTCCTTCCAAGTCTTACCTAAATCTTGTGTGGTATAAACGGCCCGGCTTCCTCCTCGGTTGTCTCTCATGTTCAGCATTAAAGTGCCCGGCTCAAGCTCTGCCACTTGTGCCTCTGTGGTATTAGTACGTGCATGGTGGTGTATGGTCCATGTTTCTCCACAATCTTTGCTATACATGATACCTGCATTGGGGATTCGGGTTTTGTCAATGAACTGAATGGGGAATACCAATGTTCCATCTTCCATTGTGATGCCTCGCCCCGGTCCTTGCAATAAGAAATACCACTCCGGAAGCTTTACCTGTTTTGTAATATTGATTGGGTCAGACCACGTTTTTCCATCATCTGTACTTTTGGCAAGTACCAATTGGGCGGTATGGTTCAAGTCCATTCCCTGATGTGAACTCCACCATGCTCTCTGGTTACCCATTCCGTGTGTCCATGCTGCCACAATCCATACGGTGTTGGTCTTGGTGTCTACCAAGATAGAAGGGTCGCCTACACCATTTTGAGCTGCAGGTAATCCTCCGTATTCTTTAAATGAAATGGGTAAACGCATTTTCTCCCATGTCTTTCCGCCATCTGTACTGCGGCTGAGGCCTATGTCGATATGCTCCTGCAAATCCACACTGTTGTTGTAACGCACATCGTATACTCCCAGCAAGGTGCCTTTGTTTGTAGTCACTAGTCCTGGAATGCGGAAAGCCTGCTGAACCGTCATCACCTGCATGGCGAACTCCTACTGCCATTCTTTGTACGACTTTTTGTTCAGTTGTATTTTTTGTAGGTATAATTTTTCCGTCACCTTTTACTTGAGTTACTTCTGCACAGATTTTTGTATGTAGTGAAGCGGTAGGCTGCATTTCAATACTAATCCAGAAGAAATTATATCCAGGAAAGAGATTCTGTTTCCCTTCCAGTATTAGTGTATTGGTTTTAGGTGTTATTTCTGTCTTTTTTATAGAATAAGACGGGTTGGCAGAAAGTGTTTGTCCCGGATTGTTGCTGGAAATGTATTCTACGGGTGCAAAGCGTTTTTTTCCTCTGTCTTGTGGAGCTTCTGTTCCTCCATAATACAATTTAATAGCTTTGATTTGTGACAAAGGCACATTCTTGTCGAAGGAGATAGTGACATTGTCAAGGTTTTTTGTTTCTTTGGCATCGAGATGCAGATAAGCCAAGACATTATCGTGTCTTTCTATCAATATAGGAACTTGTGGAGTTTTGACAAACACAGTATCAGCAGCGTGCAGGCCGATAGAAAACATTCCTATACATAAGGATAATAATGATTTGAAGGAGCGCAGAATGTGAATGTTGCCGTTAGGATGCAATTTTACATTTTTAGGGCTGAATAGTGATTTTATCATAAGCATGAAATTTGGTTTATTATGCTAAGATAATTATAAAATTTAGGTCTCTTACTATTCAGAGATGGATTTTTAGGGTATTGGCTTCATAAAGTCATTTTAAAGTCAATGAAATGCATCTATCCGGAATAAAATTTTCAGATAGATGCATTTCATTGTGAGTGTAAATTAGTCTTCCACTCTGTATTCCAGTATGTCTCCCGGCTGGCAATCCAGTTCTTTGCAGATAGCTTCCAGAGTGGAGAAACGTATGGCCTTGGCTTTTCCTGTTTTCAAAATAGAGAGATTTGCCGGCGTTAGGTCAATCCTTTCAGCAAGCTCTCCCAGCGAAATCTTTCGTTTCGCCATCATCACATCTAGATTTACGATAATCGGCATAATTTATTCAGTTTAGTTTTCTTTTTTTTTCAGTCAATACCTTCCACCAGCAGGTCTAGCGTTTTATCAGTACATGGTGCAGGTACATTCCACCATAAATCATTCCCGTCATGACTAACACGCGGTGGGAACGTGTCTCTATCTGTTGCTCGATGAACAACCAGTAAATGGTGGTCAGCAGCATCAAGGTAAGTATCATGGTCAGAATGATACCGATTGCAGCTTTCCATTTAGTATTAATAGTTTTCATTTTTCCATTCAAATTTAAATGGTCAATTCATTCTCTTCTTTCAACCGTAAGCCGATGGCAAACACTTCTGAGGCTAAGAGGGCGATAAAGCCTAAAATCAGTGTGGAATCAGAGAAGGCAACTAATATATTCAATTTGCTTCCTGCCAGTTCAATGTATTGTGCAAGCTGATGATTTGAAATCCAGACACTAATAAAAGAAAGCACACACATTCCTGTCAGACTCCATCCGACGCGGCGCAAGTGTTTTACGTTGATCCAGTCGAACACGATATTCCGGTTGATGTGTATCATCAGTTTGGCGAAATAGATAGTTGCATAGACAAATCCGATAATGACAATAAAACCGATGAGTCCTTGCAGAACTTCAAAGCCATGGCTGGAATGGGGATAGGGGCACTCAATAAAAGCTGTAATCGGTTTGACAGCCAGTTGTCTGCCGTCTTTCAAGTTGGTGACTGTTCCGGTCGTTTCCATCATGTCAGTAGGCAAGACGTGTACCATTTTATATTGAGGTATCTCAGTGATTTCTCCTTGTGCAGCTTTCATGCCTACCTCTACTCCGTTTACAAACATTTCTATAATTAAGTATACATTTCCGGAAACGGACAATAGGAAGGCAGCAATCATGCATGCACAGAATATATTCAGTCTCTTTTTCATAATGCAGATGAAGATTTTAAATGGTCAAATCATTTTCTTGTTTTAGTTTTACTGATACTACAAATACTTCCGTGAGAAGTATCAGCAACAATATACCTATCCAACTGAACTCAAAAGGAGATGCGGGCTGGATGGTGTATCCCGGAATTGTAAGTTGTGCCATGGCATCACGGGTTTCACTCCAGTTGAGGAAATACTTAACCAAGTGATAGGCAATAGGAGGATAAACTCCCCACCGTATCCGTCGGATATTGATGGATGTAAAGACCTCTTTGCGGATGATAGAGATAAACAGACGGATGAGGTTGTAAAGTCCATAAAAGGATACCAGCCCTGTGATTCCAAGCAGTATATAAGTGAAATTTGTCAGTCCGCTGGGTACGATGTACGAATGACATTGCATAAATCCGGTAGGAACGACTGTACCGGTTTGCGAGTTCGTTGCTTGTATGGCGGAATCGGGCAATACATCGAAGGTAGTTGCGGTTACCTTGTCAAAAGCCGGATTGGTGCGCTCCATACTGATGGGAGCCAGTTTATCTACATCGTTCCAGCCGTCATTAAAGCCGCCTATGAACTCAAAAAGCACAATTAATAGGGCTATTAATCCAATGATTTTAAATGTTTTCATCGTGTGAATGTGCTTGTGAAGATGGTGCATTGTTCTCTATTTCAATTGTTTCTGCCTGAGCAGGCTGATGCCATACTGCCGGCTGCGGAACCAGTTTCTTTTGGATAAACAGTACACAGATGATGGTAAGAACCATTCCTGCAGCTGCCATAAGAGCTGCTCCCGTTTGTCCGTAAGTAGAAACCATGGTAGCATTCGGATCGTCTGCTAATAAGAAAGAAGCTACGGCTGCGCTGTTATTGACAAAGTGCATCAGGATGCCGGGCAACAGACTGCCTGTGCGATAATACATCCATCCCAGTGCCAATCCGGTCACGAAGGCGAATGGAGCTTGTACCCAGTTGCCATGCACTACTCCGAAAATCAATGACGAAAGTACGATGGCTCCTACCGGATGTTTCCATTTGCGGAGTAAGTGTCCCTGAATGGCTCCGCGGAACAGCAGTTCTTCTACGATAGGAGCCATGATGACCACGGCAATGATGCCCAGTGGGTTACGCATTATCATTTCGAACGCCTCCTGCATGTTGTTGGGCAAGTCGGCCAGCTCATTGAAATAGTTGGTCCATAAGCCCATCGCTAAAATAAATACCACTGAGGTTGCTAACAGTTTGGGTGAGTGGTGATACCCCCAAGTCTTCTGGTCCAGTCCCACATATTTCCCCACTAACAGATGGATACCTACTGCCGCGGTGGAGAGGATTTGTGCCAGCATGATAAGGTTTGTATACAGGCTGTCGGGTGTCTGTGGAACCTCATAACTGCCTTGATATAACATATATCCACAGATGGCTACTCCCATGAAAGCTAATTGGTAAGCGAAGAAATACAGTAATAATTTGATAGTGCGTCCCATAATTTGTGCGTTTTAAGTGGTTAGTTTATTTGTTTTCAGAAAGCTTCTGAAGGGTTGGCCCCTCAGTTCTCCAAGTCAGCAGATAAGCTGGTGTCCAGGTCATTTGTTCTGCATCCCAGCGGTAAGCTTTTTTCTCGGTCATAGTTCCCAACGTGTCGTACTGGTATTCGTACTTCCACTTGGGAGTAAGTGTTTTGCCGTCTTCATTTAAGGTAGAAACAATCAGGCTTTGCTGGTTCTGTCCGTAAATGAAGGTTTCTTTTGCGTTTACATTTGTGGCTGTCAATGTCATCAATGCAGCAGCGATTCCTGCTGCCAGTGTCTTTTTTGTGAATGTCTTTTTCATAATTGTACGTGTTTGTGTGTAAATAATAGTGTTTGTTTGCGATTGTATTCGATAAATATTTATCGTTTTTCGATATGCAAATGTAGATATTATTTTTGAACTGCAAAAGAAAAACAGAAATATTTTATCGAAAAACGATAAATTTTTATTCTTTTCCGGATTAGGAGGGGAATATCTGTTTGTCGGTTCATATTTTTGGAATTGCAAAGGCAAATTCTCTGTTTCACACTGTGAAATACAAAAACCACAGTGTGGGATACATATTTCACACTGTAGGATACAAATCCTGCACTGTGAAACAGAGAATTTTTCAAAGCGTTTTGAGGAATATATTACTGAATTTTGAGTTAATTCTGCCGGGTTTGCAGATTATTAGGCCTGCATTTCTTTTACTTGGGTATATCCTTACATTAAATAATGAAGGAAAATCGTGAATATAAGCAGAAAATCTCTAAATTTGCTGAGTATGAATCAATCTATGACAGAAAAACAACTGATAGAAGAACTGCGATGTGGAAATGAATCTGCTTTCAGACGGATCTACGACCGGCACTATGTCCCTCTCTGCCGTTTCGCTGATTTGTTTCTCCATGACGCATCTTTGTCGGAGGAAGTGGTAGATGATGCCATCTTTTATTTGTGGGAACATCGAAGTGAGGTGGAAATCACTTATTCTTTGAGGGCCTATTTGATGAAATCGGTTCGTAATCGTTGCTTGAATGAACTGAATTCGCTTGCACATCGTGAAGAATTGCAGTTTTCTTTTTTTCTCTTCCCGAGAATGCGGAATTTCTGGATACCTTATTTATAGAGAAAGACCATCCGTTAGGTTATCTGTTGGAGCAGGAACTGGAGGAAGAACTTGAACGCAGTATTGAGGCCCTGCCGGAAGAATGTCGTGTGGTTTTCAAAAAAAGTCGTTTTGAACAAAAAAAATACGAAGAAATAGCCCGCGAGTTGAATATCTCTGTCAATACAGTTAAGTATCACATAAAGAATGCATTGGCTTTTCTTCAGAAACGCATGTCAGGCTATCTGAAGCTGCTCGTGTGGTATATTTTCTTGGGAAATTGAAAAAAACGTCTTTTTTGACTACCCTCTTTTTTCTCTTTTTTGTCTTACTTATAAACACAGCAAATTATGCAGCACGAAGAAATGAAAAATGAACGGATTGATCAGTTGATTGTGGAATACCTTTCCGGTAGTCTGACGGCAGACGCTTTTCAGGAATTGAAAAACTGGAGCCAGCAGTCGGACGAGAACCGGATGTACGTCCGTAATCAGATAGAAGTCTGGTTTTCATCGGGAGTGACTGCAAAAGATAAGGTGTTCGATAAGGAAGAAGCTTTTGCCCGTTTCCAGAAACGAATCGGAAAGAAAGAGCCGAAGGTGTACCGTTTCCCATGGAAGACCTTCTACCGGGTGGCAGCCGTGATATTGATTGTGCTGCTTCCGCTGGCTGGTTACTGGAAAGGACAGGAAACACTTCGCCAGACGTTCTCGGATATGGTGGTAGAAGCTCCGTTGGGAGCACGTACTGCCTGTATTTGCCGGACGGTACGTTAGTGTGGCTGAATGCCGGTTCCAAAATCACCTATTCGCAGGGATTTGGTATGGATAACCGTCACTCAGTTTGGAAGGAGAAGGCTATTTTGAGGTGGCTCACAACCAAGACCTTCCTTTTGAGATCCATACGCATGAAGTAGACTTACGTGTATTGGGTACCAAGTTCAATTTCAAGAACTACTCGGATGATGAAGAAGTGACGGTTAGTCTATTGGAGGGAAAGGTTTCCTTGCATAATAGTTTGAAATCCATGTCAGACTTATATCTTTCTCCTAATGAGAAGATGGTGCTGAACAAGCGTACGGGCGAAATGGTGAAATCGAGAGCTCGTACAGAAAATTCCATGTTATGGACAAATGATGAAGCTGTTCTTCGACGAGGAATTATTGGAAGACATTGCCAAGAAACTGATGCGTAGCTACGATGTACGAATTGAGATAGCCGACAGCCTGAAGAACCGTCGTTTCTACGGTAGCTTCAAGGTGATGGGTAATACTATAGAAGAAGTACTGGAAACTATTGCTTCAACCAATCGTATGAAGTATCGATACGAAAATGAAAAATACATTCTATATTAATTAATTTGTCAAACTTTAAAAAGAGAAACACCATGAACATAGAATCTTCCGGCTGATAAAGTTTATAAAGTGAAGACATAAAAAACAAGGAAGATGCGGGCACATCCTCCTTGCAAGTTTACAAGTCTTCTGCATAGGGCAAAAACTTGAATCAAAGATATACAGCAAAGATAGGCATTCTTTGATTCTTACAATTCTTACTTTTAGTTATTTAATTAAAAATCAACAGAATTATGAGATATTTCAATAAGGCTATGTTAGTAGCCTCGGCAGCGCTTTGCCTGAACTTATCGGTCTTTTCTCAGAATATTACACTGAAAACCGGTAATGTGACGGTAAAGGAGGCGATGGAACAGTTGAAGAAGTCGTCAGGGTATTCGTTTGTATTTTCATCAGTTGATGTGGACACACAGAAACACATTTCCATTTCCGTGCAAGACGGGAATATAGATGATGTGGTTCGGCAAATCTTGGCTGGCCAAATAGGAATTACTTATGAGATTAAAGATAAGAATATTATTATAAAAAAGTCCGAGAATGGGGTGGTTTCGTCCAAAAAGTTGCAGACAAAAGGATCTGTTCGGGATGTGAATGGCGAACCGATTATTGGTGCAACAGTCATGGAACGAGGAACTTCTAATGGTACGATTACGGACATTGACGGTAATTTTATGTTGGAAGTACCCGAAGGAGCTATGCTAGACATTTCGTATGTAGGGTACAAGAACCAAAGTGTACAAGTGCTTTCAGGGAAACAAATAGCTATTAGTTTAAGAGAAGATTCTGAAACGTTGGATGAAGTCGTAGTCATTGGTTATGGAGCACAGAAAAAGGTGAATGTGATAGGCTCTATTGCAACATTAGACAGTGAAACTTTAGAATCACGTGCGGTTCCGGATGTTTCCAATATGTTGACTGGCCAGTTATCTGGAGTAACTATCACACAGACAAGTGGAAATCCGGGACAAGATGCCGGTACAATTCGTGTGCGTGGAGTAGGCTCTTTCGGAGCTACCCCTGATCCGTTGGTGCTGATTGATGGGATGCCTGGTTCTCTTAGTGATTTGACTCCGTCGGAAATAGAAAACATTTCAGTGCTGAAGGATGCGGCTTCATCTGCGATTTATGGTTCGCGTGCGGCAAATGGGGTAATCCTTGTAACTACAAAGGAAGGAAAGGAAGGCAAAACACATATTACCTACAATGGTTCTATAGGTATGAGTCAGGCTACGGAATTGCCTGATTTTGCCCATTCGTATGAGTATGCAGAATACTATAATATGGCGATGGGAACAGAAACTTACACTCCAGAGATGATTCGGAAATATCGTGATGGTTCCGATCCGGACAATTATGCTGATGAAATGTATTTGGATGAATTGCTTGGTGGACATGCCTTGCAGACTAAGCATGAATTAAGTGTGAATGGAGGTTCTGGAAAACTTCAGTATATGGCTTCACTTGGATATCTCCGTCAGAATGGTTTACTGGATAATAATTATTATAACCGTTACAATGCTAGAGTAAACCTGAATGCGGAAATTGCTAAAAACGTGTCACTTAGTGTGAGAGTCAGCGGAATGACATCTGACAGGCATGAACCTTCTACTCCTGGAGTACTTGACAATGGGGGATTCAAAGGAATTATAGCCAATGCTGTCCGTTATCCGGGATTGACACCTAGTTATTTGTCGACTGGTGAAATCGGCTCGGGTCCTAAGCGCAAGGAACACCTGTTGCATGGGTGAATTGTGCTTCTTTTTACCGTGAGGATTTTGACAAGTTCAATGGTAATATCGAGCTTGCCTGGAAACCTGTAAAAGGACTTACGTTGAGAGCTATTGGTGGATATAATTATGCGTTAAGCACCGTCCGTAACTATAGGGCAGATATGACGCTGGCTGGTGGTCGAAGTACAGGTCCTTCGTCTTTGACCAATTCCATGGCGCGTACCGTATATAAGACATTTCAGGCTGTAGCCGATTATAATACTACCATTGCAAAGAGACATAATTTGTCGGTATTGCTGGGCTATACTTGGGAAGATGAAGGGCAACGTACATTAAGTGGAAGCCGTAATAATTTTCCATCAGATGATGTGCCGTATTTGGGAGCGGGTGGAGCTGACGGTCAAACCAACGATGGAGGTGGGTATGACTGGGCAATACAGTCTGTTTTTGGTCGTTTGACTTATAATTATAATCAGCGGTATCTTTTTGAGACGACCATGCGATATGACGGTTCTTCAAAGTTCCCCTCAGATACGAAATTTGGTTTCTTTCCTTCTGTAGCCGCCGGATGGCGTGTATCTGAAGAGAAATTCTGGCAGGAGAGAAACGTGTCCGACTGGTTCAATAATTTGAAAATAAAGGCTTCCTACGGTATATTGGGAAATAATAATATCGGTAATTATCCTTATCAGTCTGTGTATACATTAGGACAAGCGCAGAATTATGTGTTTGGAGGTGTATATACACAAGGAGCCGCCGTTACGACTTATGTAGATCCGACATTGAAATGGGAACGTACTCGCACGGCTGATTTTGGTATCGAGACCGGTTTCTTCGATAATAAACTGACCTTGAATGCTACTTATTTCTATCGGAAGACAACGGATGTGCTTTATAAGCCTGCAGCCAGTTATTCTTCTATTTTTGGATTGTCTATTTCGGAGGTCAATACCGGTGAACTAGAAAACAAAGGATGGGAATTTGAAATAGGACATCAAAATACAATCGGTGATTTCCATTATCATGTCAATGGTAATTTGTCTATTATTAAGAATAAGGTTTTAACGTTGGGAATGGGAAATGTAACCCAAAATAATGGCATGGTAGGTAATGGAAGTGATTTGTTTATCGGTTATCCAATGCAGATGTTTTATGGATATAAGACAGATGGTGTGTTTCTGACGGACGCGGAAGTGAACGATTGGTATGATCAGACTGAAATAGCCAAAGGTTCACAGGCTGGAGATATCCGTTATGTAGACATTACAGGTGATGGAAAAGTAACGCCTGACGACAGAACATACTTGGGTTCACGCATTCCGAAATATACTTTTGGTCTGAATCTGGGTGCTGAATATAAGGGATTCGATTTTAGTATGCTGATACAGGGAGTTGCTGGTGTAAAAGGTAAACTTTCTGTATATGCCGGATATGCTTTCTATCAGGAAGGCAATATACAGCGCTGGCAGATGGAAAACTGCTGGAATGTGCAGCAAGACAATCGTTATCCTGAATACCCGCGTTTGGAGGTGATGTCGAATGCGGGAAGCAATAATACGTTAACTTCTGATTATTGGGTGTTGGATGCTTCTTATGTCAAAGTTCGTAACATCCAGTTAGGCTATACATTGCCTGAATCTGTGACTCGGAAGTTTGGTTCCAGTGGTATGCGTTTTTATGTAAGTTTGGATAATCCGCTGACATTTAAAAGCTATCGTGAAGGTTGGGATCCTGAGAATACAAGTAATGATGGACAATATTATCCAACTATGTCTACTTACACCTTTGGTTTAACATTAAAATTCTAAAGCCTTATGAAATGTTCTAAATATTTGATGCTTGCTACCTTGCTTGCTTCATTGTCTTTCTCGTCATGTGACTTGGAAAGATTGCCTCTGACCGACCTATCGGAAGAAAATTTTTGGAATGATGAAAAAATGCAGAACTTGCCTTGACTGCTCTTTATCGTGGAAAGATAACTAATGGCTTGGAATATAGCGTGTCTGATTTCTGGTCTTATCATGGGTTGCTGTTTATGGAACATTTGACAGACAATGCGTTTGACCGCCGGGGAGAAAATAATGACTTTTACAAGATATCCAGCGGACAGTTGTTGAATACGAATTCTTTTATAAAGAATTACTGGTCTTCAGCTTATTCGCGTATAGGTAAATGTAACCGTTTCTTGGAAGGAATGCAAAGGATGCCGGAGTCGGATTTGAAAAAGAGGATGATAGCTGAGGCTCGTTTTTTGCGTGCGATCCAATATCATTATTTGGCAAGTTATTTTAAAGATGTGCCATTGGTTACTACTGTATTGAGTGGTGAGGAAGCAAATACTGTAAAAAAAACTTCACAAGCTGAAATATTGGCATGGTGTGCTACTGAATTTAAAGAAGCTGCTGCAGATTTGCCACGCTTTAAGGATCTTGCTTCAAGTGAAACGGGCCGTGCCTGCAAACAGGCTGCTTTGGCTTTTCTAGGCCGCACATGTATGCTTCAAAAAGATTGGGCGAGTGGAGCTGCCGCTTATAAGGAAATCATAGATTATGGAGACAATGATATCCACACGAGTTATCCGGAATTATTCTGGCCAGGTACCGGGGTTGGCAATAAAGAGAATATTTTCTATATTGCTTATTTGGAGAATTATTTTGGCTGTGGTATGCCTCAGCAAGTGCTTCCAGCTAAAGATGGAGGATGGAGTCTTTCCAATCCTTCTGCCGGCTTGTTTGAATCTTATGAATTTGTTGATGGTACTCCGTTCAGTTATGATGACCCACGTTATAATCCAAATAATTTAGGAGAGAACCGTGACCCTCGTTTGGACTATACTTTGTTTTATAATGGTGTGGATTTTATGGGTACAACGTATCGCATGAGTCCAGATTATGAAGCTTCTGCTAAAGAGCGACTTGATTATTCGTCAGAAGCATCAAAAACAGGTTTCATGTGGCGGAAGTATTTTGATGAGAATCCGATTAATGATATTCAAAGCTATAGCGCAGTGACACCTATAATTCGTTATGCGGAAGTGTTGTTGGGTTATCTGGAATGTTTGATTGAAGGGGGAGAGGTTATTGATAAGCCTATATTAGATGCTACAATCAACAAAGTGCGTGGTCGTGCCGGGGTAGAGATGCCTCCTATTACAGAAACAGATCCGTCTATTTTACGGGAAAGACTCCGTAACGAACGAAGAATAGAATTGGCCTATGAGGGAATACGTTATTGGGATTTATTGCGTTGGGAAATTGCAGACAAGGTTTTAGTTGGAGAAGTTTGGGGAGCACCTTACCCTTCTTCTACTACTTATGCTTCCTCTACTAAGGAAATAGATCCTACAGGGAATTGTCGTTGGTATGTTGGACGTCGTGATTTTCGCAATCCGCAAGATTATAAATGGCCTATTCCTTTGTCAGAGCAGAATATAAATCCCAATTTACGTGATTAGTACTGATAATAATTAATGATATGAAAATACAGTATTTAACATTCTCTCTACTCTCTCCGTTTGTTTGTAATTGGGTTAGTGGAGCTTCTGTGGAAGATAGCAATAAGAATGAGGTAACTGAACGCCTATTGCCCAATGTCATTATCATTTATGCAGATGATTTGGGGTATGGTGATCTGCAATGTTATGGCGCGAAAAATATAGAGACGCCAAATGTGAACAAGCTGGCTGATGAAGGGTTACGTTTTACGAATATGCATGCTGTGGCTGCTACCAGTACTCCTTCACGTTATTCATTATTGACGGGTGAATATGCTTGGAGGAAAAAAGGTACAGATGTTGCAGCTGGAAATGCAGGAATGATTATTCGTCCTGAACAATATACTATGGCTGATATGTTTAAGCATTCTGGTTATGTGACTGGAGCCGTTGGCAAGTGGCATTTAGGCTTAGGTGATAAGACTGGTGAGCAGGATTGGAATGCTCCTTTACCTGCCTCTTTGGCTGATTTGGGATTTGATTATCATTATATTATGGCTGCTACAGCTGACCGTGTTCCTTGCGTATTTATAGAGAATGGACAAGTGGCGGGATATGATCCGACAGGCTCCTATCGAGGTGAGTTATAAGCAAAATTTTCCAGGAGAACCTACAGGAAAAGACAATCCTGAGCTATTGTATAACCTGAAGCCAAGCCATGGGCATGACATGTCAATTGTGAACGGTATTAGCCGTATTGGATACATGAAAGGAGGTGGAAAGGCATTGTGGAAAGATGAGAATATTGCTGATTCTATTACTTCGCATGCTATTGATTTTATCAGCCAGCATCAAAATGAACCGTTTTTTCTTTATTTTGCAACAAATGACGTGCATGTACCCCGTTTCCCCCACGAACGTTTTCGAGGAAAAAGTCCGATGGGGTTGCGTGGAGATGCTATTCTGCAATTTGACTGGAGTGTAGGCCAAATTATGAAAACGTTAGATAGATTGGGTTTAACAGAAAATACGCTTGTTATTTTGTCTAGTGACAATGGGCCGGTTGTGGATGATGGTTATGATGATCGAGCTGAAGAACTGTTGAATGGGCATACGCCTTCCGGACCGCTAAGAGGTTATAAGTATAGTGCTTTTGAAGGTGGAACAACTGTTCCTGCCATTGTGCGCTGGCCAAAAATGATACAAAAAAAGGGCGTATCAAATGTGTTGATGTCGCAGATTGATTGGATGGCTTCATTAGGAGAGCTAATTCATGCACGTTTACCTAAAGGGAGTGCTCCTGATAGTTGGAACCGGTTAGGTAATCTATTGGGTACGGATAATACAGATCGTCCCTGGGTTGTAGAGTTTGCGGCTAATCATGTATTGTCTATCCGAACTAAAGATTGGAAATATATAGAACCAAATGATGGGCCACGCATGATTACTTGGGGACCGAGAATAGAAACAGGTAATGATAGTATTCCACAATTGTATGAAATGAAGAAAGTTAACGAACAAGAAAATGTAGCGGCTCAATATCCTGAAAAGTTATTTGAAATGCAGACTTTGTTGCGAAAAGCGAAATTAGGTCAGTAGTTGTAAAGCTATTTAGTTGGTGCTCTAAAGGAGAATCAATGGATAGACTTACTTAAAGTCTGTAAATTATAATATAAAAATCTCCTGCTTTAGCTTTCATTTACCTTAATGATATGTCTAAAAGTAGGAGTTTTTTTATTTTTAATTTTTTTGTAATTCTATTTGAGATAATCTCTTTTTGTATGATAAATCTCTTTTTGTAATTTCGAGAGAAATTTAATTATAATGAGGTATGGGTAGAAAATCTTTTTTGATAATAATTTTGTTAGGAATAATTTTATCGAGCAGCACTTATAGGAAGGAATACATGTCAATAGCTGAAATGAAAGTGGGGTTAGCTGAGAATCCTTTAGGGTTAGATACGTCAGTCCCCAGATTCGGCTGGCAATTTGTAAGCAGTTCACATGAAAGAGGCATATATCAGACAGCTTATCAATTAGAGGTAAAGGATGAGGCTGGAAAGGTAGTCTGGAATTCCGGAAAAGTGACAACAGATGTGTCCCAGCATGTGACTTATCAGGGAGAGGCGTTGAAGCCGGCTACCCGTTATACCTGGAAAGTAAAAATCTGGAACAATAAGGGAGAAATTGCGGAAAAAGATTCTTGGTTTGAGACAAGCCTGATGACGTCTGATGATAAAGAGGGCTGGAACGGAGCACGTTGGATTGGAGGCAGTGACGAGGATATGGTGCTTTATTCACATTATTTGCCAGTATTCAGACTGGATTGTTCATTTCAGATGAAAAAGCAGGCTGCGTCGCGTAAGATAGCATTTGTGTATGGTGCCAACGATGAACGTCTGATGAATGCTTACAATTAAAAACAACATTTTTAGATTACAATTTTGACTGATAATATATTGGGTAAATCCGACACCTTACCGGTAAATATGTTAAATGTCAGAGCATAAACAGACATCCGAGTGAACCTGTACAGGACTGGCTTTCCATGCCTCAGCTTAGATATTAGATAGAGTAATATATCAGTGAAATTTTGTGCATAAAGAAAAGGTTGTGAAACACAACCTTTTTATACCATATATTCAAATTTAACGTGCTTTCTGCGGAGCGCACATCACTGTAATAGGAAGATCTATTGTACCTTCTGCAACGCGCGTATTCGCTGTCCTACCTTTTTTAGGGCCAGGTATCAGCGGACTGTATTCCAATACGTGGCGAACCCGCATCCGCTGTTCGGCCGTAAACTCATCCGAGTAACAATAGGCATAGTCCATAATGTTGTGAGCTTCGAATGTGGAGTTATCACAGCAAGTACGCTGGAAAGCTTTCTTAAAATTCTCCTCTGTACGGAAAGAAGGATCATTCTGCCATTGTTCAGCCAGGTCGGACAAAGTATATTCATACTCTGTCTTGTTGTACGACTTGGTATCATCACAATAGTCGGTATCGGCACAAGCCAATTGTTCCGATTCGGAGAAGACATGACGCAAACCTAAATAATGCCCCAATTCGTGAGTCAACGTATTTTGAATACTCAATTGCTGGGCATCCAACTCTCCAAATTCCGGGAACAGATAATTGGCGGAAGTCACATAGATATTATTGATTGAAACACAATAGGCAAATTTCAAATTCTCCAGTTTCAGATGAGAATAAGGCACTGTCTCCGTTCCTTCCATCGGGTTTGATGATGGAGAATAAGGGAAAGTTGACACTCCCATCACATTGCCCATAGTTGGATCCGTAGAAGTATCGAAAGTATAAAGCAGTACATTGACATATTCATTGGGATCCCATAAGAAATGATTATACTTCCGTTCGTTGCTGAACATTACATCCGTCATTTCCATTGTGCTTGACACCCATAGTACACGGTCGATACCGGGTTCAGGCATAAGGTTTCCTTGCGGGTCTGTTGTAGCGGGTACAAACTCCAAGTTCATATTGCTGCTGTTCTCTCCTATGCCTTTGTAAGCCCGGTTCACACCTGCTATAACGTCTTGCAAGTATTTGCCATCCGGGTTCTGACGCGTCAGAAGGATCGTTATAAATAACATGAATTACAATGGGCAGTTTATAATGCAGCTCACTTCCTGCCGGTAGGGCCTTTTGACTTATACTGATAGTACGTGTTTCGCGTTGTGTACGAAGTTCAATGATACCGGTCCGGTCTTGTTCTATGTTGGGAGAAACTGTGATACGCAATGTACTTTCTCCTCTTCCTTCGGTATCCGAAAGTTTGCACCAATCTACCTGGCTGGTAGCTACCCAACCGTCATAAGCTGTAATTTCGATACTCAGTTCTTCACCTTCATGCGACAAATCCTTAAATTCGGTTTGCGAGAGGTTGAATATTCCTTCGTTTGTATAGTCATCTTCACAAGCTGTAAGGGAAATATACAATGCCATACAAACATATAGAGCTAATTTCTTCATATTCTTTTTGTTTTTAGATTACGGTTATTATTCGTTTACAGTTACACTGCCTTCCCAGCTTAGCTGCAACGTTGCAGGTTTGCTCCATTCTGAAGGGTATAGTTTCGGCTTCGATTGAAATACGGTATTTATTCTCTCCTGTTTCTACAATGGACAGATAACCTTTCGACCGGATTTTCCATTGGGCATCCGGAGCGTCCGGAGAAACATATTCCAACTGGAACCCGTCAACATAATTAATTTTCCAGCCCGATGTAGCAGCCAAATCCGTTTTAGTCTTACCTATCAGTGCTTCATCAGTAATAATTAACTGTAGCATATAATTATCCAACTCTTGGTCCTCATATTTTTTAAATCCGAATACCTGGTTGCCATTACTTTTCTTTTTATATATGACACCTTTAATTGAATAATCGGTTTCTTGTGTACCATATCCACTATTGAAAGTAAATGTATTGGTAGCAGGCAGAATGTCCAGTTCTTCCACTTCCTGAGATGCTCCGTAATACTCTCCTGCCAATTTACTTCCATTTTTCAGGGTGGCTTCAAACCGTAAATACATCATGGCATCCTCTGCTTTTACAGAAAGCCGTCCTTCAGTAACTTCTTTGACATATTTACCGGATTCATTGTCTATCAGATAGAATTGATAGCCTTCGGCCGCATCATAAGCATGATATTTACCGTCGAAGTGAGATTCAGGTACTGCAAACATCACTGTATATTTGCCAGCCGAGAGTCCATGAGGAGTTTCCGTTTTTACACTTCCTAATGCAAAAGTTACCGCCTTTGTTTCTCCTTGAGCAGGTGTGTGGAATGCACTTAGAATTTCCGCTTCCGTTTTTTCACCTCCCATTAAAGTTACCGCAAAAAGATTTTCACAGATCTGATGTATAAAACCGCCTTCATAGCTACATGCTATGGTCTGTTCGGATTCTGCTTGCAATTCCAGCTTCAGGGAAGAGCCTGTGAGTTTTACCTCCAGCGAGCCTTTGGTTTGATTGCCCGATTGCCACAACGCGCTTTCATACGACACCGTTATGCCGGCAGTACTAAAATCATTTTTTTGCCCCAATTTATCTGCGGGTAATGACACCCGCAAATAATTGTTTTCAGCACGCATTGTCTTGATATCTTTCACATCGGCTGTAGGAGAAAGATAGAATACAGCATTGGCAGCCTCATCAAAACGGAGCACTGATTTAATATCCAAAATCTTATCTTTATAACTGAACTGATTGGTCAAGGTAGCCTTATTATTATCATCTTCATTGTTGTCGGTATTGCCACCCGGCTGGTCATCATCATCACTGCAAGCGGCAAGCCCCATAGCTATAGCCAGACAAAAGGCATTCAGCATATATATATATTTTCTCATATCTGTCAATTTAGTGTTTAATGTTATACCTGTTCAATTTAATAGCTTTTTCATTCAGCTTGTCTTGCACAAGACTCCAGTCTGTCAAGGTCGGACAATGCTTGCCAAACAGAACTTTCTCACCGTCTATATCCGGATTGTAAGCACGCAACGGGCCGGTCCAGTTACCGGTTATCTTGTGTTTTCCAGGTGCATCATCTATGAAATTCCACTCAAATTTAAAATTACCGTTTGCCTGTTTCTGTACCGTTACCGTACCTTCTTCAATGGCAGGCGCATTAATATCCATGTGGAAATAATCTCCTTCTTCTTCACGGAAATGAAGATACCAACAACCTCGCGGAGCACCATCCCATAAATAGCCCGCCACAGCTGTTGAGGTAGTAAAGCGTTCTGCCCAACTGTGGGTATCTGTAGTATAGGTTCCATCGGGAATCTGTCCGTTCAATCCCAAGTCTGTGGCAAATTCAAAAATCATGGCATCACCCTGAGATGCTTGAAGCCAGACCGACCACAAATCCAACTGCTTGTTGTCCGCACCGGTTATGGTTCCTTTCCAAGTCCATGTGGCTTCCTGTACTTCCGGCAAGTTTGTATTTATGTCTTCTTCCAGATTGGAGATGAAAGCATCACCGCCATCATCAGACATATCTTCGATAATCAGTTCTTTGGTGATGCTTCCTGACACTTTTTTCTTGTTATCAGTCAGCAACTCATACTCGAATGTATAATTGTTTGTATTGGTTTCTCTGCTGACTTTAACAACTCCCGAATCTATGAATCCTGTACCGGAGTATCCGTCGGCATCAACTTTCAGTGCATACGTGCCGAACGGAGTACCGTTAATGGGTATTCCACCCATCAGTGTAAATGTCGGTCCATACCCTTCAGTCAATGGCACTACCTTATATTCACCGTCCTTAATTTTCGCCTGTACCGGATTGTTGGCAAGGTTGGAGAAAAGGCAGAGCGCCAACATACTGCCTTCTTTTTGCATGTCATCGGCAAAACCATCAGTATAGAAATAAACCATAAAGTTTCCGGTTGCAGTTTCAAACATATTACCGTAATAGAATGCCTGTACATCTGTAAACTTCGTGTCAATCATGTCCACTTTAAGAGTAGATTCCGCGCCCCAAGTATCGGTAATATCTTCAAACTCCGGCGAACCGGCGAAATGATAGTAAACTACTGTACCATTGGCTAATTCCAACTCACAATCCATGTTACTGTTGCCCGAAGCATCGTTTGTTACTGTCACTGTACCGCCTGTTACAGCTTCATATTGCAGTTTGGCTTCACGATTCCTGATAACCATTGTATTATCAATATTGAATGTAAAGGGATTCTGTTTGAATCCTATGCGATAGGAGCCTTCGGGAATTGTTATTTTTTCTCCGGTTGAAGGTGTAGCATAAAGATCGATTACCAACATGTCGCCATCGGCTACAGGCATCGGAAAGCCACGTTCGTTCAATTTACATTCTGTACTTGAGAGTACAAGATAATAGTTGGCTATACCCTCACCGATTACATCATTTCCTATATACTTATTATAATTTTCATCTTTCAATGTGATTTCATTCTTTTCACCCTCTTCCAATGTCGGGGAGGCAGGGGAATTGCAGGGTCATCATTGGAACAACCGGTAATGCCTGCACAGCAGAATACTGCTGTCATTGCGAGCCATATATATTTTTTCATTTTCGTATCTATTTATAAATCTATCTATTTATTGCGGTCTTGCAACCATTACTTTGGGAAGGTATCCTTTGCTCCAGAAGGATTTAGAAAAACAGGAATCCCATATTGCAGCTGTCTGATTCAACTTATCCGGATTAAACAGTCCCTTGGATACATCTGATGCCAATGCCAGGGCAGCGTTGCCAACTGGTTTCATTACAGCTGCCAGCCAAATACAATCTCCCGTACCGTCAGGTACCGTGAAAGCTAAAGAAGCATCACCTTTCAGCAGAAGTTTTTCAAAAATTTCTTCTTGTGTCATACCTTCCGCTTGCTGACGGAATAATGTCATGTAAATTTGTACATCAGACATCTGAGTAGAAGCATTATCATAGGTAGCTTTAGGCAAAGCAGCCATATACCAATATTCATCTTTAAGTGAAGGATTTACATCAAGTATTATCTTATCTTCTTTTTTGGACACCCGGACATCAAAGCTACATTCCACTGCATCTACGTAGTCAGTCTGGAAAAACTGATAAGTCGCCTTTTTCGCCGGAGTTGTTCCTGAGATAGCAAATACCACTAATTCATAAACGGCGCCAGGTGCCAGATTTTCTATCTTTACATGTTGTTTACCACGCAAGGAAATGGATTCGACAAAGGCTTCCAACTCCATATTCGCTGCCTTTGCCTGACGATTCAAATCGTCCATCAGATAAGATACCAATTTAGCTTTGGGCACTTCCTGAAAAGTTTCTGTGTCAACATAGAGACATAAATAGGGGACTTTTCCGTCTGATGACAGCAAATCAAACGAACAACTTGTTGAAGTACTTTCTGTTTTTGTAATAGAAAATTTCACATCGGAATAAGGATACAGTTCAGTCAATGGTACTTCCTCTTCATCCGAACAAGAGTTAAAGGCAAACATCAATGCCGCACCAAGACATAAAAGAACAACTTTTAGAAGATTCATAGGCATTATTAATTAGACAAAATAAATTTTTAGCAAAACTAAAAAATAAAATACAATGAATTTTTGTACTATGTCAAAAATCATCACTTTTATAATGTCTTTTTGTAAAAATCGTTACTTTATATTGATTTGTTTTTTCAATCTGCTCAAATAACTTTGCGTGATACCCAGATAGGAAGCAATTACGCCCAGCGATACATTCTTTATAATTTCAGGGCGGTTATGAACCAATGAAAGGAAACGCTCTTTAGCGTCACCATTAATCACATGATTCTTCCTTTCATAAAAATAGAGTTGTCCATGTGCCATTTTTAATGCCCAACGGGCAAAATCATGTGACTCCGCCACTAGTTTATCATAGTGTTGTTTAGAAATCTTTATAACTTTTGACGTACAGCAGGCTTCAATCTGGTAAAAAACAGGCTGGTGCCCATAAAACGAGTGCATGGAAATAATCATAGTACCCGGCAAGGCAAATCCAAAGGTAACCTCTCGCGTTCCATCCATATAGGTATAACGTAAAATCCCCTCTTCGACCACATAGATATTCGTATTTATCATTCCGCCCATCACCAATATCTCATTCCGCTTTAAAAATCTTTCTGACTTAGGCTCTAAAAAGCTTTCCATTATTTTATCCGGTAACGGATAGTCGCATTCTTTTAATAACAGCTCTTTTATGTTTTCCATTCTTTATAGAAGTTAAATCATAAATTGATATTTATAGAGTTGCAACTTTCCTTCTGTCTTCTTATACTTTAAAATATAATAGCTTGGCCACATTTTAAAATAACAAAGTATGAACAAATATGAATTAAACAATGGCAAGTTTATAAAAAAAAATCAGAAGATAAAAATTCCTTGACATGAAAACAATACTTCGGTAAATTTTTACCGAAAGATTAAAAGTTAAACAATAAAACCGGCAAAAAGGCTGGTTCGGAAACACTAAAGAGGTCATTGAATACGAGGTGAACAAAGGAAAGCTATACGGATTGAGGGTTTATGCTAAAGCTTTCAAAAGGTATGTTTCCTTAGCCATCTGGTATCCGATGGACGGGAGGACAGACAAGTGGCAGCTTTACTTCTCTACAGACGATTCCATGGATGGACGCGAGGTGCTGGATTATTACAGAACCAGGTTCCAGTTGGAATTTTGCTTTAGAGATGGCAAGCAGCATGCAGGAATCACCAACTGCCAGTCTACCGACTTCAGGAAATTGGATTTTCACTTCAATGCATCGCTTGCTGCTGTCAACTTGGCCAAAGCGGCATGTAAGAGGCTCGGAATAACCTATTCCATATCCTCCTGCAAGTCTTTCATACACAATGCTTATATGCTTGAACGATTTATTTGCGTGTTTGGGATTAGCCCAGACCCGCAAGTTATTGACAAACTTTTCAAAGAACTCATTTTATTTACTGCCAGAGCCGCTTAGGCTTGGCGAATTTTTAACGAACTATTGAATATATTATCTTTGAAAAATTGGTTTATTAAGGTAATAATTGTTTGTGATGTTTAGATTTCTTTTTTGTTTGTATCTTTTATGTAGCATGGTAATTTCTCCTGCACTCTCAATGGAGTTACAGAAACTGGAGGTAGAATATCATCAGTATCCACTTGCTTTGGATGTAACAGTCCCCAGATTCGGCTGGCAACTTGTAAGTAACCCACACGAAAGAGGCATATATCAGACAGCTTATCAATTAGAGGTAAAGGATGAGGCTGGAAAGGTAGTCTGGAATTCCGGAAAAGTGACAACAGATGTGTCCCAGCATGTGACTTATCAGGGAGAGGCGTTGAAGCCGGCTACCCGTTATACCTGGAAAGTAAGATAGCATTTGTGTATGGTGCCAACGATGAACGTCTGATGGATGCGAATAAGAACATTTATCACATTGCCAGCGGAAAGGATGAGTCATACATAAAAATAGAATTCGATTTGTCTCCTTTGAAAGACGGACGAAATGCCTGGGTACATATTTATCGTGCCGGTTATCGGCCGGATGACAAACTTTCTGTTCCTTTGAAATCTTTTATGTTGCCCGCTGATGTGCTGAATGCGGAGAATCAATATCAGTCGCATACGTTCTCTTTGTATTCCAATCTGGGTTTCACCACACTGAAAAAAGGAGAGGTGCAGATTGGAGAAGTGAATCTGAATCCTTTGGGGCAGGGAGGTGATTTCGTGGCGTTTCCGGTAGTCGGTGATGTGGGGTATGCATTGGAGCATGCAACTGATTTCTCAGGAGTCAGAACGGATATTCGCAATTTTCGAAGTCCGGAGAACAAGTTAGCTTCTGTCACCTTGGATGCTACACTGTTGAATGGCGTAAAGAAGTGCTATGTACAGAATCCCAGTCGTAACGCTATGCCGATGTTGCGTACGGAGTTTAAGACTTCTTCTGATAAGGTTCGTAAGGCGCGTTTGTATGTGACTTCCCGGGGTATTTATGAAATGTATCTCAACGGACAGCGCGTAGGAGAGGATTATTTTAACCCGGGCGTGACACAGTATAATAAAACGCATCTGTATCAGGTATACGATGTGACAAAACTGATTGCGAAAGGTAAGAATGCCGTTGGAGCAATTTTGGCCGAAGGATGGTGGAGCGGAGGAGCAACTTATGCCGGAGAAAACTGGAATTTCTTTGGCGACCGTCAGTCATTGCTGGCACAATTGGTCGTGACTTATGAAGATGGACAGGTACAGACGATAGTAACTTCTCCGGATACGTGGAAGTATTTCAATCAGGGGCCTGTGGTATATGGCAGTTTCTTTCAGGGAGAGGTATATGATGCCTTGAGAGAAAAAGCGATTGCAGGATGGACGATAGCAGGATACGATGATTCGGCCTGGAAGAAAGCAGTAGAAGTTTCGCTGGAAGGTTATGTCAGTCGGTTAGGTGGAGGAACAATGCCTAAAGTAGATGATTATTCAGATTTCCATCTGGTGGCTCAATACGCTCAGACGGTAAAGGCCATTCAGAAGCTGACGGCACAATCAGTAGAAGAGGTTCGTCCGGGCATCTTTGTGTATGACATGGGACAGAATATGGTAGGAGTGCCGGAAATCACGCTCAAAGGGATGAAGGCAGGACAGGAAATCAATCTGCGTTATGCCGAGGTGAAATATCCCGACCTGCCGCGTTATGCCGGAAACGAGGGGATGATTATGCTGGAAAATATTCGTGCAGCCATGGCGCAGGATAAATATATCACGAAAGGAGGAAATGAAACGATTGCCCCGCGATTTACCTATCATGGATACCGCTTCATTGAGATTACGAGCATAGACAAAGCTTTGCCGCTGGAGGATGTGAAAGGAGTGGTGTTAAGTTCGATTGACGGACTGGCATCCAAGTATGAAACGTCTAATGAAAAGGTTAATCAGTTGTGGCACAATATTGTGTGGTCTACTTATGCCAATTTCTTCTCTATCCCAACCGACTGTCCGCAGCGTAACGAGCGTTTGGGATGGGCGGGTGATATATCGGTCTTCTCCCGCACGGCTACTTACCTGGCAGATGTGCCGCAGTTCTTGCGTCGTTATTTGTGTGCCATGAGGGACGTACAGCGTGAGGATGGCCGTTTCCCGGATGTGGCTCCTCTAGGTGGCGGATTTGGTGGCTTGCTGTGGGGTAGTGCTGGTATTACAGTGCCGTGGGAAGTGTATCAGCAATATGGTGACAAGAGGCCTTGCTGGCAGAGCACTATGAGGCGATGTGCCGTTATGTGGATTATGTACGGACCAGGAATATCAACCCGGAGACGGGCATATTGGAACAGGAAAAGGTCTGGGGAAACTTGGGCGACTGGCTGGGACCGGAGGATAACAAGAATGACAAAACACTGATGTGGGAAGCATACTTCCTCTATGATTTGGACATTATGAAAAAAGTGGCTCAAATTTTAGGTAAAAAGGAGGATGCGAAAAAGTTTGGGAAGTTGTATGACGAACGTAAAGCGTTCTTCAACCGTACATATATTGACCCGCAGACCGCGAAAACGATTTCTTCCGGGGCAAACGGTCCGGAAAGGGGAAAATTGGTGGATATACAAACCTCGTATGTACTTCCTTTGTCTTTCGGCATTGTGAATCTGGAATGGAAAGAACAGTTTGCGGCTAATCTGGCGCATACGGTGCAGAGGGAGAATGTGGCAGACGATGGAAAGACTTATCCGGCTTATTCGCTGATGACGGGATTTATCGGTACGGCATGGATTAACAAGGCACTTTCGGATAATGGATATGATGAGGTGGCGTACAATTTGCTGCAACAGACTACTTATCCTTCGTGGCTGTATTCTGTGGAGCAGGGAGCTACGACCATTTGGGAACGCCTGAACTCGTATACGCATGTCGACGGATTTGGCGAGAACAATCGGATGAACTCGTTTAACCATTATTCTTTTGGAGCCGTAGGGGCTTGGATGTATGCCTATTCACTGGGTATTATGCGGGATGAAAACCATCCGGGATTCAAGCATTTTGTGCTTTGTCCTAAGGTAGACCCTACAGGAAAGATGACTTTTGCCAGAGGATATTATGATTCGCTGTATGGACGTATAGAAAGTGCATGGGAAGTAAAAGGCGGAGAGGTGAGGTATTCATTCACAGTTCCGGCAAATACCAGTGCGACACTTTATTTGCCTGCTGCTTCTATGGATAGCGTGACTGAAAATGGTCGCGCGTTACAAGCTGGAAAAGAGGGTATAAAAGAAGTGACATATCAGGATGGAATGTGCAAGGCGGAATTGTTGTCGGGAACTTACCATTTTGTAGTGAAATAATTCTCGGCTATACATCGGTATAAAGCAACCTCCTTCTGCTTGCTGTGAGCAATTCTTCAGCGCAGAAGGAGGTTGTATTTTTATTCTCTTCCGAATTTTTTTCGGTAGGATTGCGGAGTGTATCCTGTATATTTCTTGAAAACCTTGGTAAAGTAGGGTATATCGTCAAAGGTCAGGTAATAAGCTATTTCTTTGGTGCTTCGCTGAGTGGTGGCCAGCAAATCTTTGGCCTGCTGGATTTTCAGTTCCTGAATGTAGTGCGCCGGAGAAAGTCCGGTATACTCTTTGAATAGTTTCCGGAACCAGGAATAACTCATGTGCAGGGAGTCGGCAACTTCTTCCGGACCGATACCTTTTAACAGGTTCTCGCGAATGAACACCTTGGCTTTGCTAATCTGTTCGGTGGCTTTGTTGTCGAACTCGTAGTTCTGTGAGTAGTACATGGTCATACCTAAGATAAGATTGGCAATGCCGGCCAGATATTGCTGGCAGGCTGCTTTTTTTCTTCCATGGCCACTTGAATGGCTTGTTCGTAAAGTTTGACGATGCTGTCCTGCACACCGATGTGATATACAATTTGGTCTTTCGCAAAAAAATTGTTTTGAAAACGGCTGTCCATGTTGATTCCCTGAAATCCGATCCAGTATTCCTGCCAGCCGGTTTTTTTATCGGGGAAATAGCTGTGCCATACGTGAGGCTGGAGAATCAGGATGTCTCCTTCCTTGATTTCGATGAAAGTATCGGGAGAGGTATAGAAATAGCCTTTTCCGTGCGTGATGTATAATAGCTGGTAGCTGTCCAGCACACGACCGCGTGAGGGAGTGAAATAAAAGGCATCCGGATGTCCGGTACGAGGTGGGTACATCGGGTAATTGGGTGGTATGGGTTCCGAGCCTACGGTGTCCACGGTAATTCCCCAGTCTATATCGCGCGGACTTCGTACCAGATATTTATAGTTTACGCTGTTCTTTTCCATTTTTGTCCCTTTCTTCGCAAAGATAAAAATCCCTGATAAACTCCTGAATTTTCGTCGGCAGGAAAAAAAAATCAAAAACTTATATTTTAAAGTCATTTCTTCAGCAAGAAGGGAATTTTTTCTTTCTACTTTTGTCACAATAGTTAACCAAATAAACTTTTAGCATGGATTCCAAATATTTTATTGCATTTGATTTAGGAGCAACTAGCGGAAGAACCATATTGGGGACGCTGACCGGTGATAAATTGACACTGGAAGAAGTTACCCGCTTCCCGAACCAGATGCTGCAACTCAACGGACATTTTTACTGGAATATTTTTTCCTTGTATGAGAATTTGAAGAAAGGTCTGGCTGCCGTGGCACAGAAAAAAGTACCTGTCACTTCTATCGGTATTGATACATGGGGAGTGGATTTTGCTTTTGTGAACGAGGAAGGGGCACTGATAGGCCTTCCGTATGCGTATCGTGACCCGCAGACTATCGGTAAGAAGGAAGAGTTCTTTGAAAAGGTGATGTCGGCAGATGAGTTGTATGGAAAGACGGGAATCCAGCACATGGATTTCAACAGTATTTTCCAGTTGTACACTTTGAAACAACGGAAGGACTTCGGGTTGACACACGCCAGTCGTCTGCTCTTCATGCCGGATGCACTTTCTTACTTGCTGACTGGAAAGATGGTGACAGAATATACCATTGCATCGACTTCTCAGTTGCTGAATCCGGAAACACGCAAATTAGATGAGAATTTGCTGGAAGTGCTGGGTGTCAGCAAATCCTTGTTTGCGGATATGGTGGAACCGGGAGCTAAGATCGGTATGCTGACCGAGGATTTGTGTGAAGAACTTCAGATAGAATCTGTTCCGGTAATTGCCGTAGCCGGACACGATACTGCTTCTGCCGTAGCGGCTGTACCGGCTGCCAACAAGAACTTTGCTTACCTGAGTTCGGGTACATGGTCGTTGATGGGAATTGAAACAGATGGTCCGGTTGTGAATGAAAAGACAACTCACTATAATATTACGAACGAAGGAGGAGTAGACGGTACCATTCGCTTGCTGAAGAATATCACAGGTATGTGGATTGTAGAACAATGTCTGAAGAAATGGCATAAGGAAGGAACGGATTATACGTATCCGCAGATGGTGGAACTGGCTCAGGCTGCTCGCCCGTTTGCTTGCTTCATCAATCCGGATGATCCGGGATTTACCAATCCACAGGATATGCCTAAAGCCATTTGTGAGTACTGTGCACATACCGGACAGAACGCACCGCAGACACATGAACATACTAAACGTTGTCGTGCCATTGCCGAGGAAATGGGGCGCCGCCAGGGAGATCCCTGCATCATGAATCTTTGGGTGCATGATGGTAGCAAGGATATCACTGTAAACCGTATGAAGTATCGTGTGCTTTTCAAAGATTCTCTCGATCGTATTTTTGCTACGGAATACAAGCATATGAAGGACTGCCTTGAATCAAAGGTATTCGGTATCGGTTTGGAGAGTTATACGGTAGGCTCCAATGAATTCTGTATGGGTTACAGTGTACAGCATCAAAAACTCATCACTATTGATACAGGGCACTTCCATCCTACGGAAAGCGCTGCCGACAAGGTGTCCTCCATGTTGCTCTTTGTTCCTGAGCTGATGCTCCACGTAAGCCGTCCGGTACGTTGGGATTCTG
>VOFG01002748.1_pt1 | contig 99583 bp, 119 predicted proteins | sample 5384171 | NCBI WGS metagenome assembly VOFG01 (sample SAMN12384726, study PRJNA508395) | human gut metagenome | isolation source: healthy gut F | host: Homo sapiens
CCATAAATAAGTCTGAAACGATTGTTTTGTTTTTCTACCTCTTTTAGTTTTTGGTTTAAAGCTTCAAACTGTGCTTGCAATTTTTCATACTCTTGATGTTGTTCTTTTTCATTTTGCTCTTTTTCTTTTGTCAGTTTATCTATTGTGTTTTGTATTGCCGCATATTCTTCAGGTGACATAAGGACGTCTTTTTTCTTGCTTACTTTTTAATGCGTTTATCTGGTCTTGAAGCTCTTTCTGAGTCTTATTGCAAGAAGTGCTCATTTTATCTAAGACCTCGACCAACTCGGCTATTTCTGCTCGCAATTTTTCATTTTCTTCTTTTCTTTTCTTCTTGTATTGAATAAATAGAAACCAAAGTATCCCACTTAACAATGAATATTATGATTATAGAGGAATATATTATATTCGTTTGTCGGGATTTTTGGTATAACAATTGCATGTGGTCATATTTTCTCTGCACTTTCAAGACTTCTTGATGCAGGTGGCTATTGTAGATGGAACCGAGGTGTCTATATACAGACGGGCATATTGGGCGATTTTCTTGTAATTTTCTGCTTTCCAAGCTTCATCATATAATTGATTATAAATATATGCGCGTAGTGATAAGTCTTTGAAAGCAAAGCATTTTGAAACAGACTGTCTGCGCGTTCTTTTTTGCGCCCTCTCTTTATATATAGTTGGGCTAGTCCTGACATTGTTTTGTAAGGGGGAGAAGCAGGTGATATATGCAAGGCGCATGAGAAAAAGCTTTCGGCTTCCTCATATTTTTCCTGATACATTTTACTGACCGCAATGTTATGGTAAATTTTAGACTGAAGAATACTGTCCTTTAGACTACTGCTAAATTGTAATAGCTTGGTTATACATTGGTTAACACTGTCAGTATCATGGAAAATATGATATAGTTGCAATAAGTTGAGCAAATTACTGGTCTGTGCAGCCGTGTCTTTTCCATCTATATTTGCTTGCACAGCTTTTTGGTAATATTCTTTGGCCAGATCGAAATTGAAAGAACATTGATTGATATATCCCAAACTGCTATAAATGCGGGCAACATAGTGTTTGTCATTCATGCTGGGAATACATTTTTCTGCTTCTTTATAAGCTAGCAGAGCATTGGGAATGTCTTTGGAATATTCTTCCAATATGCATCCCTTCACATAAAAGGCTGCCCCTTTTTTATCTGCATCATTCTTATCTTTATAATATTCTACTGCAAGGTCAATCATTGACGAATCCGAAGATACAGGGATGTAGCAACGATATTGGGCTAACGAAAGCAGCAAAACATAATCCGCCTGCTCTTTTCCGATTAAGTGCCGGGAGGTAGGGATGGATTCCAGTATATGCAATGCCGAATCGGGGGCAGTCCATATAAGTTCCTCCGCTTGCGACAAGTTCTCTGTGACGTGACGAGTGGAACGGTCGCAAGCTGTACATGCCAATAATAATATAATGGTCAAGTTGAATAGGATGTTCTTTCTGCTTCTCATAGTCCGCTGTCTTTACTTTGCCTATTGATTGGTGCAAAGTAAATACAAAGATTCACAATATCAAAGCCTTGTTTCAAAAAAACTGCTACCTTGCTAAAAGGTCTCATGGGAATATTTGATTCCCCCTTCCTCCTTTCATTAGCCGTTGAAACGTCCTGTTGATGGGGGTTCCGGTTGTGAATGAACATCCTACATTGTCTGCACGTTTAGACTAAAATACAAGGATAAACGGAGAACAGGAATGACTGACTTGGTGAGGGGGGATGCAATCTGCCCTTACATGAAAACATGCCGAGCTTTTAAAAAAGATACCGAGCTTTAAGATAAACATGCCGAGCTTTTTTAAAACCTCACGGCCTTTTGGCAACGCGTATATTCGCATCGGGCAACGCAAATATACGCGTTATTTTTTTTATTTCTTAATCAGCTGGAAGGCTTTAGCCAAAGCATCTTCCTGTGGCACTGCATAATCGGGCAATGTACCATGTATCTCCTTCGTCCGCGCCATATTGCCAAAAACGTTTGAACGAAATAGTGCAACTCAATCCCGACACCGGCAACTTATAATAGATGATATCGCCGAAACTCACATTCATGCCACCGGATTCCTCGCCGATAACCGTCCCCATACCAAACTCCTTGAAAGCCCAGGCAAACGAACCGGCAGAAGAGAATGTATGATGACTTATCAACAGATATACACTGCCTTCGTAATGACCTTCTTCTTTGGTGAGCGGAGGAATAAGATTTCCTTTTGATTCATCATTATAAAAAGACCATCCGGGAACCATTTGGGTTCTTCCGTCAAGCGTATGGTGGTGGGCGTGACGCGTACCAGGGCCTTGCCCATTTGCTTAAAAGCCTTGGGAGAAATGTAGCGGAAAAGAACATCTCCTACCATCGAATTACCTCCGCCGTTGTTGCGCAAGTCAATGATTAAATTCTTAATGCCCTTTTCGCGCAGGGTTACAAACATGGAGTCGGCAAACATCTTCATCCGCTGCGGATTATTAAAGCTTCTAAAATCCATAACGGCTACCTTCTTCTTTTCATCCACTTTGAAAGAATAATCCGGCACCGCGCCTGCTCTTTTTTCTTCGGCATACGGGGAAGAAGTTCCGCCCACGTAGTAGGATGCAAGGTGACTTCAAGTTTCTTTTGCTATCTTTCATACGATAAACGACATCGTATTTATCTGCGGCATACATCATTTCAAACAATGCCGAAAAATCAGAATTAATACGTTCTATACGGAAGAAATCGCGTTCTCCGCTTGCATAGTCCATCATCGATTCTATCAGTTCCCTACTCTCCTTTCCGTTGATGGAAAGAACTTCCGCATCTTGGGGTATCAGGTTGTCAATGCACCCTCTTACACGCAGTGTGTAGTCGGACTTTACATTGACAAACAAGGGGAGCCGAATAGTAGATGAAGTAAAATAATCATTAAAAGGAAAACGAAGCATGGTGTGCCCGTCGCCTAACTTCGTGACCAACGGAGCCGCATACTTAAACAGCTCTACCGTGGTAACAGAATCGGGCAACTGCTGCTTCACCCTATTTACCGATTTAAACCATTCGCTTTGTCTGCACACGGAAAACATATCGGGATGGACTTCGCTGAGAGTATAGACCAAGGCGTCGATATCGAACTGCGCCTGCTTCTTTGAAAGCAATCCGCCGGCAGAGCGTTTCAACATATCCCGCGAGGGTTCTTCCAAAGGATTTGCCGATACCCATTTTATCCGGGTCATGGCGGAATCACCTTGATGAGTGACCACCACAAACTCATAACATCCTTCTTTGGCTACATTGAACCGGATGGTATCTATCTTGCTTCGAATACAACTTCCTCTCCCGATGTCTCAAATACATCGGGACGAAGAGAGGGATTAATCACCCATGGAATTTGTTGTTCTTTACCATCGACCGTAATGCGCAGCACTTTACCATCAGTTTTAAGTACTTGCATTTGTTCTACTTTCTTTGCTTTTTCTCCAACACCCTGTGCAGCCAATGGGCTTGTCGCGCCGGAAAGACATAGCAGTAATGTCCATCTGAAAAATTTTGTTTGTGTCATGTTGTTTGTTAATTATTTAATAATCCCATACTCAATCCGTGAGTATAGTCTGTGCCAAAGTTATCTTTTTAAATCAATAAAACAAACGGATTGGCGTTTAAATATGGACATTCTGCAATCTTAATAGCGTTCGTGCATCAGTTATCTCCATCCGCAGCAGGAGCAGCATCTTCTTTTCGCATGCTAAACTCACAACCGCAATATCTTTGGTTGTAAAAATCATATTCCTTAATAATGGCAATACGACGCTCGCTCAAACCGCCTTTACGCCAGTTCTGTTCCCAATAAGTAACATCGGGATAGCGGGCAGTGGCATAACGTCCCGCCTCTTCTATCTGCTCCAGGCTTTTCCATCGGCTGGATGCCAGTGTGGTGGTTATCACGGAGAATCCATGCTCGTGGGCATAGCGCGCCGTTTCCAACAGACGCATCTTGAAACAGCGGAGGCAACGCCCTCCACGCTCAGGCTCCTGCTCCATCCCCGACATTTGGCAACGCCAAGCCTCATGGTCATAATCGGCATCTACAATCTCCAACCCCAAGGAACGGGCATAGCGGGTACATTCATCTTTCCTTATGTTATACTCTTCAAGCGGATAGATATTCGGATTACAATAATAGATGACAGGGGTAATGCTGTGTTGCATCAGACACTCAATGATGGCTGACGAACAGGGGGCGCAACAAGTATGGAGCAACACCTTGTCGGCTCCTCCCGGAACTTCAAGTTGGAATTTCTTTTTCATACGGCAAATTTAATAGATATTTGCCATACTGACCAGCGGTTCGTACAATTTTTCAATATCCTTGGCGTCCATTTCTATCTCCACTTGGTCGCCGGGAACAAGTGTCTCACCCGCAGCAGGCAGGGTTTTGTGGTCACGGCGGATGCTGAGAATGATACAGTTGTTGGGTAAAGTCAGTTTATCCACTTCTTTTCCATCCAAATAAGAGCCATCCATTATTTCCACATACAGATGATAACGCGCACCCTCGACTTCAGGAAACTCCGGGTTCTGGTTGCGAAACATCCTGTCATAAAGCAATACATTGTAAGGCTTGATTTGAAGAAGTTCCGTAAAATAATAAGTCAGTCCGCCCACTACGATAGAAGGATAAAACACCTCAAAGTGGCCTGTTATTTCTGTTATCAGCACAATGGCGGTCAGCGGAGTGCGCACCACTGCTACCAAGAAAGCTACCATCCCGACAAGCATCATATAACTGACATTTTCATACCCTATCACTCCGCGCTGTACCAATACGAGCCCGAATAATTGTCCCAACAAACCTCCTGTCACCAGAGTCGGAATAAAGCTTCCTCCCGGTAATCCTGAAGACAATGAAAGCAAAGTGAATACAAAATGAATCAATATCATGACGCCGAGCCACCGGATGTCGTGCGTACCGTCCATTCCCTGCATCATCAAAAACTGTTCTCCGCCTCCCGTCAAGTTGGTCTCGGTCAGAGAAATAGCGTATGCCGCAATCAGCAAATACAACATTTTAGTATAGACAGAGAGTTTCAACGTCGGCAACCATCGTTGAAAAAAGGGAACTATAAGCGAATAAAACTTTGCTATGGCAGCAATCACGGCAGCAAAAAGGATATAAAGCTCCGCCTGCCGCCAAAAAAGACAAACCGGGAGAGACGGCATTTATCAGATGATAAGGAGTAGTGGGAAACATCCAACTCGCCACACCGCCCGGCACCACGCCTGCCAATAAAGTAGTAATGGCTGTTTTGGGAGCATCAAACCGTTCAATGGATTCGATGACCAACAGAGAAGAAGACAAGGGAGCTGCAAAAGCTGCTGAAAGTCCGGCACCGGCCCCTGCCGCCAGCAACTGTTTTCGTTCACCTTTCAGAATATGTCCCCACCGGGATACCAATGTTCCGATATATGAACCAATCTGAACGGAGGGCCCTTCACGACCCAACGACAGCCCTGCACTCAAAGCTAATATTCCCCCAAAAAACTTTGCTATCAGTTCCTTGAAAGGATGGTCGTAATGAATACGTCCGTTGATAGCCGCCCTTGTCTGGGGAATACCGCCTCCGGCTATCAAAGGCATCTTCTTTACCATCAGGGCAACCCCGATAAGGATGGCCCACAGAGAAAAGAACAAGACAACATGATAGTACCACGGATAATGGGCAGTGAAGAAGGCTTTTCGGATATCAAAGAATTCCCATAACAAATAATGATAGGGCACGGCAATCAGCCCCGTAAGCAAACCAACAAATATACTTACGAAGTAAAGGCGGGCATCAATCAGTTTTAATCTCCAGATACGCCATTTCCGCAGATTGCTCAACTGTTTCCATTTCTGTTTCCACTTGTTCGGTTCCATTGTGAGGAATAAACAAATGAAAAAGAAGAAGGTTTGAAACTATTGACAACCTCAGTCTGTCGGAGAGGAAGAATAAAGATAAATCCTGAAATCTTTTTTTCTATATTCGTATCCAGTTCTATCTTATAATGTTGGGGATATAATAATTCCAGTTTTTCATATACACTCTGTATTCCATATCCCGGAATAAAGTTTTCCGGGAAAGGCTTTCCATCATCCTTTACAGACAAAAGAAGTATTCCATCAGATATCGAACAAGATATGTTTATTGTCAAAGTTGTCATATCAGATTTCATACCATGCTTAACGCAATTTTCCACTATGGGTTGAAGCAACATTCTAGGTATTTTATAATGCTCTGCTTCAACAGGAAGTACAATCGTATAATTCAAAAGTTCACCAAAACGAATCTTTTCAATTTCCAAATATGTTTGTATCATTTTCACTTCCTCTTTCAAAGAAGTCATAACTTGTTGCTCACGGTTCATGCTATACCGAAAGAAACACGAAAGTGCCAGAGCCATTCGCCTAGTCTTTTCACCATCCACCGTGGCTAATCCGGCAATAGAATTAAGAGAATTATATAAAAAGTGAGGATTAACTTTGGCTTGCAATGCTTCAAACTGTGTCTCAATATTCCGCTTCTGATATTGAAGATTCCTATATTTACGATTTTGCCGTTCTTCCCATTTCTTTAAAAGATAAATATACAGATACTTGTAATTCACTATAAGCAGTGATAAGATAATACTTAATACAATCATCTCATCCAAGTATCCCGGAGAGAAAGTATAACTACCGTCCGGAAATCGCTGATGAACAACTTGTTTAATTGGAATATCATCCATTTCCGCCACAATACAAGCAGACAAGAACAATGTAAGCGAACACACTATAAAATCGATGACAGCATAATATACTTTCAAAAGATTTCTTCTTTTATTCGTATAGAACAAATAAAGATTGAAAATCAAAAAAATAAAACCGACTGCCCACAAATAAGAAAGCTTAAGCCCGTTGCCAAGCTGTAGAACCAAACCAACAGAAACTAGAAATAATAGATTTCTTTTATAAATGGCTTTCATTTTTAACATTCCCGGCAAATAAGCCAAAGTATATCCCACAGCAAAAAAACAAGCATGAATGCGACCAAGAACTCAGTATACAAATTCATAAAAATTATTATAAGAGTGTTTGTAATTGTTTTCTTACTTCAATAGGATTCGAAGGCGAAGCTGCATTCATAAATGCAATTTTTCCATTCTTGTCAACGATAACATAACGTGGAATAGTCAATATCCCTTTAGAATCCTTAAAAGCAGAATATATGATTTTGGAGGTATGCTTATTCACCCGATAATGATATCCTTCTAAATTATAATAATTTATCATCCGGTTCCACTTCTCGTGCCTTTCATCTCTATCTATAGATAGATACAAAAGTACAATATCTTTTGAATCAGGAAAATGTTGTTTCATAGCTGCTACATTAGAAAATGACTGAATACAAGGAGAACAGGTGGTTGCCCATATATTTATATAAACTACCTTTCCGGCAAACGGACGCATCATATCAGTAAAATCTTCGGGTTCTGTTTCATAACAGACTATCTGTATTTTGTCATTATCGGGTTTCTGATGATAAAGAGCCGAAATCTTAGCCACTTCGGGAAGCAATATTTTGATGTAGGGATTATCGGGAAACAAAGCAATATATTTATCGTATAATGAAGGAATATCCTTACTATATCTTTTTTGAAAAATATCATTGTACAATAAATAGGCGGCTACATACTCCAGATTCTTATCTGAAAGCAAATGGCAATACTTCTCAAACAAAAAGGTATTCACAGACTCTTCGTCTACAGTTTTCGGATTTATTCCATCCAATACAAAACTCTTAATAAAAACATAATCCTCCAATATCTTAGGAAAAAATCCTGATTGTCTAGATATAGAATCCATAAAATGAAAATCCATAGCTTTGAATTCATTCATCCAATCATCCGAGAAATCAGAAGACGCATATAAAGCAATGGCCTTTTTCAGAAACAATGCCTTATATCTTAAATCAATAAAACGTTGTTGTTGCAACATAAATCTTCCGACTGGTATTTCTTTGTTAAGCAGGGCCTCGTCTTTGGCTTTGCGGTCGGCTACAATTGTTTTAAATATTGCCAATGATTGTACCTTTGCAAGAGGGTGATTACGAGTATAAGAATAACTACGGCAATACTCGTCGGCTTTTTCCGCCTCTTCCAGATATAAATTATAGGTCTGGTTATGCCCACTGAAATAGACGCTGTCCCGATATAAGGAAACTGTATCCACAGCCCCGGCAATTGCATAAACCAATGAAGTTTTACCCTTCCCTAATGAGATTTTATATATAGTCTCATTACAAGGAAGCTCAATCTCTGTCATCTGCCTGCAAGTAACTATGACAGGTGAATATAAGCTATAAAAAGGCAGCTGTTTGCCGTCCAAAGGCCAATAACGCAATTCAACAGATTCTTTGTCTGTTTTAATAACAAGTTTCTGCGGCCGACCATAAACAAGTGCGGTTACTGATAACAATAAAAAAGAATGCAAGGTACTTCTTCATGATTATTTTGTTTTAATTATTTCAAATGCAAAAATAGACTTCAATGACCGCCATGAGAAGCTATTTTCCTTGTACCTGAACAATTCTACAGTAAACCTGAAAAAAAAGAAAGATTATCCTAGCATAAGTTCCTCTCTAATCTTATCAATATAACTTGTACCGGACGTTATTTTCGTATGATTATGGTCCCTCATTTTCAGTATAAGCCGATTATTAAAGTATTTCTGTATCTCTTCTATTTTTTCTTTGTGAACTATATAAGACTTTTGGACACGAATAAAGTCATCAGGTAACCGTTCTTCCAATTGCTTTAAAGTAAGATTACAAACATACTCTTTTCCTTCATCAGTGATTAAAGAAACATATCCGTCTTTTGCCACACAATAAGTAATTATGCTGCACTGAACAAATACTATTTTTGAACCGATATTTACAGGTATTGCGAATGCTTTTTAGGAGGATTAAAAAGTTTGCCGAATTCTTTGCAATTGGCAAATATCTATTTTCCGCTCTTTGGGAAATAATCTTTCTATTTTTGTCATACATTGGACAAAACGTTTTTCATCAACCGGTTTAAGCAAATAGTCAATAGAGTTTTGATTAAAAGCATCTATTGCATATTGTTCGTATGCCGTACAAAAAACAATGTAAGGCGGATACTCTAAATGATGCAATAAATCAAAACCATTCATATCAGGCATTTGAATATCCAAAAACAATAAATCAGGACGCAATCTGTTTATCATTTCAATAGCTTGTTTGCCATTATAAGCCTGTCCGACAAGACTTATATTATCATACTCCTTTATTAAGACTTGAATGGCATAATGGGCAGCTTGTTCATCATCCACTACTATTGCAGAATAAGTAGACATACTTTTCATCACCAACTATCAACTCTATTTAAATAATGGTTTCAACATCTTAGGAACTTCTATTTCGTTCTCCTTCAACTGATTCAAACAAATCTTTCCCTTATCCGATAAAGTAAAATACATCTGCCGCTTGTCTTTATCGCCCAAACTGCGAACTATCAACTCTTTATCTTCTATCGAACGAATCACTTTCGATGTGTGTGAAGCCGATAAACCCGTATGCTCTGATATAGCGCTCGCCGTCAATCTGTCACCTCCGATATAGCAAAGTGCCATTGCTTCATTCAATGATACCCCATGTTGCTCTATCAAGTTTGCTTCCAGTTCAGAGAGAGCTTTAAAAAGCTCTCTCATGACACATATTGATTTTATTTTCTCCATACATTATCTTAAATAAACAAATTCACGTTTGCCTGCTCCGCACGATTCATATAAGTAGCTACACCGCCAATAGTCACATTATCCAACAGTTCCTCGCGCTTTACGCCCATCACGTCCATCGACATCTGACAAGCGATGAACTCGACACCGTTTTGAATGGCCTGTTCTCGCAACGATTCCAGTGAGTCAATGTTCTTCTTATTCATGATATACCGCATCATCCTACTACCCATCCCTCCCATATTCATCTTTGAAAGTTTCAGTTTTAATGAATTGGAAGGAAGCATCATGCCGAACATTTTACCAAAGAAATCTTTCTTCACAGCAGGCTTGTTCAGTTTCTTGATGGCATTCAGTCCCCAGAATGTGAAAAAGATAGTCACCTTCTCCCCGGTTGCCACCGCACCGTTTGCGAGTACAAAAGTAGCCAAAACTTTATCCAAATCATCGCTGAACAGAATAAAAGTTTTCCCTTTGTCCGCTTTACAAGTCTCTGTTGCACATACTTGAGGAATATTCTTTTCTACTACCACCCGGTATTTTCCGCCTTCCGAACGGGCAGAAACAAAACGGTTTCCTGTAGTCTGACACCATGCCTCGGCATCACGGGGGAAACCGGCATCCGTCGCCACAATTTCCAGACGCTCCCCATCTGCCAGTTCTTCCATACTTTTCTTCAGCTTCATGATAGGACCGGGACAAGATATGCCACAAGCATCCACTTTTATTGCTCTCATAGAAGGAATAACAGAAGAAGCAATAGTATAAGCTTCAGCAGAATCTTTACTATGTTCAGAATGATCAACTTTAGAAGAATCAGAACTTGAAGAGCCGTAATTTGAGAACTCCTTCGGTTCGGGCAAAGGAGTCGTTGCCGCTTTATACAATTTCAAACCACCTATCAGATTCTTTACTTCCTGATATCCGTTCTGCAACAATATATTGGAAGCCAGATAACCTCTCAACCCCACTCCGCAATACAGATAGACCGGCTTATCCGGGGGATTTCTTTCATCCGATCGCGCATATCATCCAAAGGAATATTGACAGCCCCCTTCAAAGCACCGAGCGCAAACTCATCGGGAGTACGGACATCCACCAACGTGACCTTGCTCCAATCGGCAGCCTGCAACTCACGCCAATAAAGAGGCTGCATCTTTCCGTTCAGTATATTTCCGGCTACATATCCCGTCACTGCCACCGGGTCTTTGGCCGAAGAAAAAGGAGGAGCATATGCCTGCTCCAAGGCCATCAAATCATATACAGTTCCGCTATGCTTTATCACTTGCGAGAATTCGTCAATGCGCTTGTCTACTCCGCTATAGCCCACAATCTGCGCTCCGAGCAGTTTGCCATCGGCAGGAGAGAATGTTATTTTAATGGACATCTGTAAAGCATCGGGATAATATCCTGCATGCGAACCGGAATGGATGGTTGCCGACAGGTAATCAATGCCTGCCTGTTTCAACCGTTTTGCCGGAAGACCCGAAGCAGCAACAGTCATATCAAAAACCTTGGCAATGGAAGTACCGATAGCTCCTTCGTAGGGTATCTTATTTCCAAAAACCATGTTATCCGCCACAATACGTGCCTGACGATTGGCCGGCCCCGCCAAGTAATTCAACCACGGCTTCCCGGTCAGCGGATGGCGGAATTCGATAGCATCGCCCACCGCATAAATATGTTCATCGGAAGTCTGCAAGTAATCGTTCACCTTGATGCCGTGCATCTCCCCTATCTCCAATCCGGCATCTGTTGCCAACGAAGTGTTGGGACGCACACCGATAGATAATAACACCATATCGGCAGGCAGTCTTTCACCCGATTTGAAAATCACTTCCAATCCGCTGGCGGTGCGCTCAAAAGAAGCCACCGCTTTTTCCAGATAAAGGCGCACCCCTTTCTGCAACAAGTGCTCGTGCACCAACGATGCCATAGAGAAATCAATCGGCGCCATGACTTGATTTGCCATCTCTACAACCGCCACTTCCGCACCGGCTTCCTGCAAATTCTCCGCCATCTCCAGTCCGATGAAGCCTGCACCGATGATTACCGCGCGCTTCACCTCATGCCTCTGCAAATAGTTCTTGATGGCATCCGTGTCATTCACATTGCGAAGCGTGAAGATTCCTTCATTGTCAATGCCCGGCAAGGGAGGACGAACAGGCGACGCACCCGGAGAAAGCAATAGTTTATCATAACTCTCCGTATAGGTTTTCCCGTCTGAAGTACGAATATCCACTGTCTTCTTTGCAGGATGGATGGCCACGACCTCGGACCGGATACGCACATCGATATTGAACCGCTTACCAAAAGCCTCCGGAGTCTGCACAAACAGTTTTTCACGCTCAGCAATCACGCCACCTATATAATAAGGTAAGCCGCAATTGGCATACGAGATATATTCCCCTTTCTCAAACAAGATGATTTCGGCATCTTCTGTATTTCTCCTGATACGTGCAGCAGCGGTTGCACCTCCGGCTACACCTCCTACTATTATATACTTCATAAGTTCAACTATTTTAATTCAATTAATATTTTCCTTTGGAAACTTTATGCAAACATACATGATATTTCTCACAAACAAAAATTTCCGATGGAAAACATTGTCAGGTTAACTCTTTTTAAGAAGAGGTGACTTACTTCCAAGGTCATGACAACCGGTTCGGGCAGGCAAACCCTGCCCCTACAGTTGACAATGTGATAGGTCGCTTTAGTTTTAACACATCCCTACACGATTCAAACCATGAATTCCTTTACTGCTTTTTCCAATCTGTCCAATCCCAATTCTCCGGTCTGCCGCCACAACTGCTCTCCTTTTCTTAAGAATATATAAGTAGGAATATGCACGATGGTATAAAATTCGGCAAGTGTTTTTTCTTCATCCACATTCACCTGCACTACTTCCACCTTCCCTCCCATCAGTTTCTTAAACTCGTCAATAACAGCATGCATACGACTGCTCTTCAATGAATGAATGGAATAAAATTCGGCCATCACCCAATCACCTGAAGTCAATTTCTCTTTATTCCGCTCTTCACGGACTACTTTCTTTTCTTTCATATTGATTCGTTTTAAAAGTTATGTTTGTCTATCAACAAGATTATCGGAAGAAAGTTTGCCACGACAGAAATCGCCAGCAAAGGCTTATACTCTAATTCTTCTACAAAGAAGCAGACATTCAAAAAAGTGTTTATTACCTTTGGGGCAAAATTTAAATAAAACAAGCACATATCATGTTATCCAAAGCAGACTTAACACAGGGAAGCATCACAGGTACCCTGCTACGTTTTACCTTACCTATGATTATAGGCTCACTGCTACAACAGTGTTACAATATAGCCGATACACTGATTGTGGGACAATGTATCGGTTCCGGCGCATTGGCTGCCGTCGGGTCTGCTTACACACTGATGGTTTTTCTTATTTCCATCCTGCTGGGATTGTCCATGGGAAGCGGTACAGTTTTTTCCCTGCAATATGGCGCAGGACGGATGAAGGCTTTACGACGAAGCATTTACGTATCGGCCGTACTCATCGGAACAGTGACAATCGTACTGAACATAGCAGCTCTGTCTTTCATTCATCCCATTCTCAAACTATTACAGATTCCCGATGATATTTATCAGATGATGTATGATTACCTGTGGATTATCTTTTGGGGAATCGGGTTTACTTTTATTTATAATTTCTATGCTGCACTATTGCGTGCCATCGGCAATGCAGTCACTCCTCTTTATTTTTTGGCGATTTCCGTCGTGCTGAATATCGGACTGGATTTGTTCTTTATCCTGCTACTGGATTGGGGAATCAAGGGAGCTGCCATTGCTACAATTATCGCACAGGGAGTATCCGCACTGGGAATTATGGGATATACCTACGCAAAATGTCCCGAATTGAGACTGCATCGCAACGACCTGCATTTCGACCGTCACTGCCTGAAAGAAATCACTTCGTTCTCCACCCTGACCTGTATACAACAATCGGTAATGAATTTGGGAATTCTAATGGTACAAGGACTGGTCAATAGTTTTGGCTCTATGGTGATGGCGGCTTTTGCGGCAGCAATAAAAATTGACTCTTTTGCTTATATGCCGGTACAGGAGTTCGGAAATGCTTTTTCCACCTTTATCGCTCAAAACTTCGGAGCAAAAAAGTATGAACGAATCCGCAAAGGAGTAAAAAGTGCGCTGATTACAACAATTGTCTTCTCCCTGTTCATTTCTGTTTTGGTCTTCTTATTCGCCAAACCATTCATGCTGATTTTTGTAGCTCCGCATGAAACGGAGATTCTGAATGTAGGTATCGGTTATCTGCGCATCGAAGGAGTATTTTATTGTGGTATTGGGATTTTATTCCTGCTCTACGGATACTACCGGGCCATCCGTATGCCGGAAATGTCTGTAATACTGACCATTGCATCGCTAGGAACACGAGTTGCTCTTTCCTATTGGCTCGCTGCCATCCCCTCTATTGGAGTAACCGGCATTTGGTGGTCTATCCCCATCGGATGGTTTATAGCTGATATGATTGGTATTATTTATTATAAATATAGGAAAAAGCTGAGGAGTAACGACATACATTATTCGGATACAGCTTACACAGAAAGAACCTGAATCTATCCGTGTAATCCGTATAATCCCTAACCGGAAAATCACGAAGAAAAAACTTCGACAGTACTCCAAAGAATAAATATATAGTTTAAAAGGAAACAGCAATGAAAGTACCTGTCACATAAAGAATATCCTCTTTTCGGGGCACGATACTCGGTGCTGCCAATTTCTGCATTATCGTTTCCCAAAAACGATGTTATGATATATCATTTGCAAAATTAAAAATATATCTCAAAACAAAAGATGAAACGTTTTTGTTACTAAAAGACGTCCTTTCAAGCTGTTTCATCCAAATTTTATGTATTTTTGTAGTCCTATAGAAAGAACAGACTTACAAATGAGAGAAGAAACAACCTGTAAACCTGATTATTCGAACTCAATGGCAGAACACTTGGGTATCCGATTCATGCCGTCTGCCACCGATGAGGTACGTGCCGAAATGCCTGTCGACCACCGTACTTCACAACCCTTTGGCATGCTGAATGGAGGTGCATCATTGGCACTTGCCGAAATTGCAGCCGGACACGGGTCTATGTCTTTATGTCGCGAAGGAGAATATGCATGCGGCATACAAGTAAGTGGAAATCATATATCATCGGTTCCTGTGGGCGGAAAAGTGATTGCCAACGGTCAATTAATTCATCGCGGCAATTCCTCACATATATGGAACATAGATATCACCACTCCCGAGGGGAAACTTGTTTCTACCATTCGTGTCGTTAACTTCATACTTAAAAAGAAATGAATCTACCTAACAGACATATACAGAATTTATTGGATTGCCTGACACGCAGCCGACTCAGTTTTGCTCTCTATCGGCTGCCCTGGACAGACGAATGCTACTTTGTGCTACAACAATCAGGCGATGTGGAACAGTTAGCGGATATTCGGGAATTAAATAAGAAGAAAGGGTTTGTCATGGCTCCCTTCCTTCAGTCCGACCATCATCCGCTGATAGTGATTCGTCCTGATATCACAGCATACGACTGGGATGAAATCAGCGAAGCCATTTCTTCTTTGGAATGTGCCGATGCCTTGTTGACTTGCAAGAATCAGACCGAAAAACTGTCTCCTTTCGTTTCGGAAGAAACAGACAAAGAGCGATATACCCAAGCTTTCGAGCGTTTCATCACTCCCCTTCAAAAAGAAACATTTCCAAAAGCTTGTCTTGTCACGTTCTTCCACCAAGCATATCAATGACGATTTTTCGCCATTGGCTGCATTTGTCCGTGCCTGCAACAATTATCCACGCATGATGATTTATTTGTGTCATACTCCTGTTTCCGGTACGTGGGTGGGCAGTACACCTGAAATCTTATTGAGCGGACACGGCAAAGAATGGCACACCGTAGCCTTGGCAGGCACCATGCCGATGCAAAACGAAGTCATGCCAATGGACTGGGACAAGAAGAACCAAGACGAGCAAGGTTATGTGGCAGATTACATTCGTCGGATTATCAAGAAATTTGGCAATAAGATGAATGAGAAAGGCCCCTATACGGCCCGTGCCGGACAATTGGTGCACCTCAAAACCGACTTTTATTTTTTATTAAAGAACACAGATAATATAGGGAATCTACTTCAGGAACTTCATCCTACTCCCGCTGTCTGCGGATTGCCGAAAAAGAAGATGCTTTCCGATTTATCCTGGAAAATGAAGGATATGACCGTAGCTATTATTCCGGTTTTATAGGCTGGCTGGACACCGAAGGACATACAGATTTATATGTCAACCTACGTTGCATGGAAATAAAACCGGGTGAAACCACTTTATACGCAGGTGGAGGAATCCTTGCTTCCTCTGAAATAGAATCGGAATGGACAGAAACAGGAGACAAGATGAATACGATGAAAAGCATTCTTTATCCTGAGTTTATAAACAGATAGCCTGTCACCGTAGGGGTACATGATTGCGCCCGTCAATAGCATAGCAACATGCATTCGGAAGAATTCAATTCCCTACGGAGCAAAGACGATAAAAGAGAAATATATTTATATTAAAGTAAAAGAATTATGTATTCAGACAAAAGAACATACTTCAGTTGGCGGCACTTCTCAAGGCACACGGTGTGCGGAAAATAGTGCTTTGTCCCGGCAGTCGTAATGCTGCCATCGTGCATACACTGGCCAATATAGAGGACTTCACCTGTTACTCTGTAACCGACGAACGCAGTGCAGGATTCTTTGCTATCGGGTTATCGTTACAGGGGGAGGTCCTGCTGCTGTATGTTGCACTTCCGGTTCGGCACTGCTGAATCTGCATCCTGCCGTAGCCGAAGCCTTTTACCAACAAGTTCCCTTAATTGTCATTTCTGCCGACCGCCCTGCTGCCTGGATAGGACAAATGGATGGACAGACTTTACCTCAGCCGGGGGTATTCGGTCCGTTGGTCAAGATGTCGGTCAACTTACCCGAAGTGCAAACCGACGAAGACGAATGGTTCTGCAACCGTCTGATTAACGAAGCCATACTGGAAACAACTCACCACGGTAAAGGTCCGGTTCATATCAACGTACCTATCTCCGAACCCATCTACCGTTTCACAGTCAAAGCGCTTCCTGAAGTACGCGTCATCACCCGCTACCAAGGATTGAGTGTATACGACCGCGACTATAAAATACTGATTGAACGTCTGAATAAATATAACAAACGCATGATAGTGGTCGGACAGATGAATCTGATTTATCTGTTCGAAAAGAAATATGTGAAACCCCTGTATAAACATTTCCTTTGGCTGACGGAACATTTGGGTAACCAGACCATTCCCGGCATTCCTATCAGGAACTTCGATGCAGCCATCTATTCCATGAGTTCCGAACGTCAGAACGATATGACTCCTGAGCTATTGATTACTTACGGCGGACATATTGTATCCAAGGAATTAAAGAAATACCTGCGGAAACATCCTCCGCGTGAGCACTGGCATATTTCCACCGATGGAAAGATAGCCGACTTATACGGTTGCCTGACGACCATCATTGAAATGGACCCATTTGAATTTCTAGAGAAAATTGCTTTTCTTTTGGACAACAAACCGACAAACTATCCATTGATGTGGGAGAATTACTGTAAGACCGTGCCGATGCCGGAACTGCCCTACTCGGAAATCTCAGCCATAGGAAAACTCATTCAGTCATTGCCGGAACCCTGTGCGTTGCATCTGGCAAACAGTTCTACGATACGTTATGCCCAATTATTCACAATACCGCCAAGAGTAGAAATTTGCTGTAACCGAGGGTGTGAACGGGATAGAAGGTTCACTTTCCACCGCCATCGGATATGCCGTAGCATCCACTAAACTAAACTTCATCATCATAGGCGATTTGAGTTTCTTTTATGACATGAATGCACTGTGGAATCAGAATTATGGTGCAAATATCCGTATTCTGCTATTGAATAATGAAGGTGGAGAGATCTTCCACACTCTGCCGGGCATGGACAAATCAAGTCGCTCACGGGAGTTCATCACAGCCGAACATTACACCACTGCCAAAGGTTGGGCCGAAGAACGCGGCTTTATCTATATAAAAGTAACCGATGAAGAAGAACTGGAAGATGCCATGAAGCAATTCACCACCCCGGAAACGCTGATGCAACCCATGTTAATGGAAGTCTTTACAGACAAGGAAAAAGATACCACCCTGTTGAGAGAATATTACCACGGACTTAAAAATAAGCCAAATGAATAATTCTATCATGAGAGTGCGTCAAAATTGATTCATACGGGCATACCGTCCGTATGGTAAACTCACAAAAAAATACATAAACAAACAAGAATAATGGAAACAAGAGAATGGAAAACCATCAAAGAGTATCAAGACATACTTTTCGATTTCTATAACGGAATAGCAAAATCACCATCAACCGTCCGCGTTACCGCAACGCATTCACCCCGACTACAACCTCCGAAATCAGTGATGCCCTGTATTACTGCCGTGAGTGCCGGGATATCAACGTAGTGGTTCTGACCGGAGCAGGCGATAAAGCCTTCTGCAGCGGAGGCGATATGCACGTAAAGGTCACGGCGGTTACATCGGAACAGACGGTGTTCCCCGCCTGAATGTGCTGGATGTACAAAAACAAATCCGTTCCCTGCCGAAACCTGTCATTGCCATGGTCAACGGTTACGCCATCGGCGGCGGGCACGTGCTCCATGTAGTTTGCGACTTAACCATCGCTTCCGACAATGCCATCTTCGGACAGACAGGTCCCAAAGTGGGCAGCTTTGACGCCGGCTTCGGTTCATCATATCTGGCACGAATCGTAGGACAAAAAAGGCACGCGAAATATGGTTCCTTTGCCGTCAGTACTCTGCACAAGAAGCACTGGAAATGGGATTGGTCAATACGGTCGTTCCTTTTGAACGCCTGGAAGACGAGACAGTGGCATGGGCAGAGAAAATGATGGAACACAGTCCGTTAGCCCTTCGTATGATTAAAGCCGGACTCAATGCCGAGCTGGACGGACAAGCCGGAATCCAAGAGCTTGCCGGAGATGCTACCATGCTTTATTACATGACAGAGGAGGCACAGGAAGGAGGAAAAGCATTTCTGGAAAAACGTAAACCACGATTCCAGGATTATCCCAAATTTCCGTAAAACGAATTGTAATTTCAAAGACATGAACATTGAAGTATTCAGGAAATACTGTCGTTCATTAGGCAATGTTTCAGAGAAGATGCCATTTGGCAAATTTGCAGCAAGATATGATTCAATCCTTGCCTTTTATGTTTGCGGACACATGTTCTGTTTTATAGACATTGACAATTTCACTTTTGTCAATGTCAAATCTACTCCAGATGAAATTGAAGATATAAAAGAGAGACATGTTTCAATCGGCACTCCCATAAACCAAAGTCTGAAGCATTGGCTACAGCTTAATTTTAACGGCGATATTCTGACACAGACATATACACATGGGTTCAACGCGCCTTTGAAATTGTCAGAGATAAATATACAAAACAAAACACATATAAAAAAGTATGTTCCAAACGCATTATAAAGAAACAATTACACTTCAAGCAACCGGCAGGTACATCGAGAGGAGTATATACCACCCGAAACGTATGGTATATACTCCTCACCGATACCGACAACCGTTATTATGGAGTAGGTGAATGCGCCCTCTCCCTGCCCTGAGTTGTGACGATGTTCCCAACTATGATGAACTATTGGCCATCGCTTGCAAAAACTTTGAGAAGACCGGAGAAATAGACCGGGAAGCCCTGCTTCCCTATCCGTCTATTCTGTTCGGTCTGGAAACCGCCCTACTTCATTTCCGCGCATGCAGCCTACAATTTTGGCACACTCCATTCAGCAAAGGAAAAGCAGGTATCCCTATCAATGGACTTATCTGGATGGGAAGCTTTGATGAAATGTATCGGCGCATCGAAGAAAAAATGCAAAAAGGATTCCGCTGTATCAAACTCAAAATCGGGGCTATCGATTTTGAAAAAGAACTGGAATTACTGGCACATATCCGCCGGCACTTTACTCCCGAACAAATAGAGCTACGTGTGGATGCCAACGGTGCCTTCACTCCCACCGATGCTCTTGATAAATTACAGCGTCTTTCCGAGTTTCACCTTCACTCCATCGAACAGCCTATCCGCGCCGGACAGTGGAAAGAGATGAGCACACTCTGTGCTTCCGCCCCCTTCCCTATCGCCTTGGACGAAGAACTTATCGGCATTAACCAACGCAGCCGCAAGATAGAACTGCTTGAAACCATCCGACCGCAATATATCATTCTGAAACCCTCCCTTCACGGCGGAATCAGCGGGTCGGAAGAATGGATGGAACTGGCAGCGGAAAGAGGGATAGGTTCGTGGATTACCTCGGCCTTGGAATCAAATATCGGACTAAACGCTATCGCCCAATGGTGCGCTACCCTGCAACCTACGCTTCCACAAGGCCTTGGAACAGGGTTACTGTTTACAGACAACATAAATTATCCGCTACATATCGAAGGAGACTGCCTGTGGTTTCATCCCGAAGAGCAAGAACCTGATTTATTACAATGGCTGGCACAATGAATACTTACTACACAGACATAACCACCCAGCGTATCCAAATAGAAGGAATCTTTTATACCCATTGGGAAATAGCGATGATACGCATGAATATTCCTACCGACAAGCAAAGCTTCCGGCAAGAACTTTTTACTTTTCTCTCCGAATGGTTCAACCATCAACCCACCGTTCTTGTCCATACTTCCGGTTCGACAGGCAAGCCCAAACCAATGCGTGTAGAAAAAGAAAGCATGATGGAAAGCGCCTGCCTCACCTGTTCATTTCTCGGACTGAAAGAAAATGACACAGCACTGCTGTGCATGCCTCTGCAATATATTGCCGGAAAGATGGTGGTGATACGCTCACTGGTTGCCGGACTCAATCTCCTTCCGGTCACACCTTCGGGCCATCCTTGAAAAATCTGAAGAAAGCACCCGTATTTGCTGCCATGATTCCGATGCAGGTATACAATTCCCTCCAAGTGCCCGAAGAAAAAAGAATTATTGAAGCAAATAAAACATCTTATCATCGGTGGAGGTGCGATTGACAGCGCGCTGGCACAAGCTTTAAAAGATTTTCCCAATCAGGTATGGTCTACCTACGGGATGACAGAAACACTTTCGCACATCGCCTTACGCAGAGTAAACGGGACAGAAGCTTCCGAATGGTACACCCCTTTGAAAGCGTCTCCATCCGGTTGAGTCAAGAGAATACACTGATTATCAATGCTCCCAAAGTGTGTGATAAAGTATTATACACTAATGACATTGCAGAACTGAATGACCAAGGGCAATTCCGCATTTTAGGAAGAAAAGACAATATAATAAATAGTGGTGGTGTAAAGATACAAATAGAACAGGTGGAAGCCACACTGAAAAAACACTTCCATACTCCATTTATGATTACCTCTGCACCTGATGCAAAATTTGGTGAAATAGTAGTTCTGCTCATTGAAAACAATCCCGGAAGCAGAGATACTTATGAAAGAATTCAGAAGATTTGTGAGGATGTATTGCCTGCCTATTGGTGCCCCAAACGCGTTATACCGGTAGAGAATCTACCTCTTACAGAAACAGGCAAGCCCGATAGGGCAACAGCTAAATTATTAGCACAAACATAATCAATAAAGAGAAAAATGCAGATAAATCACCAGAACTTATTGTTCTCTTGACTATATTCAAACCCTACGGAGTTCAATTTTCGTATCAAAGAATCCTTATCTACATTCATATCTTCACAAAGTTCATCAAGCGAAGAATAACAATCGCGAAGTTTCATATTCACCATGCTGAACAGCATCATCGGGTCTTCCGGTAGTTCCATACTTTACAATCTTTTATTCATTTTCTAAAATCGGATGCAAAGGTACAAAACTTTTGCTTTCCGGTTATAGTTATGACTGAAAAAAGATATAGGATCAAGTCAAAAAGTGTGTAGATGATAAGGGAGCGGTCATTATTCCTGGGGATTTAAATATCATATCACAAACAAAGGGAAGAATAAGCCGTTTCCCAAGGTCGGCCAAGGTCTTTTAAACGGAAGATTATTACAGTCTGCGGCAATGGACTATACAGTCCACTGTAGCAGACTGTACGGTCCACTGCAACGGACTATACAGTCCGCTACCGAAGACTGTAGTAATCCGACGGACAGGCAGGCATAACCGAAAGGACAAAAACGCTTGGTCCGGCTAATGAAACGGCTTAGGAAGCTCAAAAACAACACTGACCGGACTGGGTGTGAATGACTACATAAACCGATTACGTATAGAGAAATCAGTATACCTACTCACAAATACCAATCTCAATATCAATGAAATATCCTATGAAGTCGGGTTTACATATCCCCGTTATTTCAGTACCTCTTTCAAGCAAATAAAAGGAATGACTCCCACACAGTTTAAGGAAGAAAAGAAAAAAGAACAATGCCGACTCAAAATAAAAAAAGAGCGATTTTCGGTCGCTCTTTTTACACATAATATTATATATACAATCGCTATTAACAAGCCTTGAAACTCATATCCAATCCTTTCACAGAATGGGTCAATGCTCCAAATGATATAAAGTCTACCCCTGCCTGTGCATAAGGTAACATCGTCTCATAAGTGATGCCGCCGGAAGACTCCGTTTCACAACGTCCACCTACAATCTCTACGGCCTTACGTGTGTCTTCAGGAGTAAAGTTATCAAACATAATACGGTCTACCCCTTCTGCCAATGCCTGATTCAGTTCATCAAAATTGCGAACTTCCAGTTCTATCTTCAAGTTTTTGCCTTTGGCCTTACAATATTCTTTTTAGCACGAGTAACCGCATTGTGTATGCCCCTGCAAAGTCCACATGATTGTCTTTCAACAAAATCATGTCGAACAGACCGATACGGTGATTGCATCCTCCACCTATCTTTACAGCCATTTTCTCCATAATACGCATACCCGGAGTAGTCTTACGGGTATCAAGGACACGAGTTTTGGTACCTTCCAACTTTTCACATATTTATGGGTCATAGTAGCAATGCCGCTCATACGTTGCATGATGTTCAGCATCAAACGCTCTGTCTGAAGCAAGGACTGAACTTTACCTTCAACCACCATCGCCACATCACCCGGTTTCACGTGACTTCCGTCCTGAATGAATACCTCTACCTTCATGGTAGGATCAAAACGATGGAATACCTCCTTAGCTACATCAATACCAGCCAATATGCCTTCCTCCTTAATCAATAATTTTGATTTGCCCATAGCATCCGCAGGAATACATGACAAGGTAGTATGGTCTCCATCACCTATATCTTCGGCGAAAGACAGGTCTATCAGTCTGTCTATCAAATCTTTTACTACTAATTCATCCATTGTGTTATTGTTTTTTGTAAATTGATAGGCAAAGGTATAGATTTTCCCTATTTTTGCAAAGTAAACCGAAGAAAGATATGAAACTTGAAAACGAAAAAGCACTTATAAGAACAATAGCCGAAGGAAACACCAAATCTTTTGAAGTGCTTTTCTATTCTTATTATCCTCGTTTGAAAGGTTTCATCTGCGACTTATTGCAATCACCGGAAGAAGCTGAAGACATTTCTCAAGATATTTTTACTACTTTATGGCAAAACAGAACATCCCTTGATAAAATAGACAATATAAGCGCTTATTTATTCCGCATCGCCAAGAATGCCGTATATCGGCACATCGAACGAAACATGCTATTCAAAAATTATCAGCAAAAACAAACCGAATCTACTCCAAATGTAATTGAAGATAATGATATTTATAAATATATTGATGCTAAAGAGTTAGAGCTGCTGATAACAATTGCCGTGGAAAGAATGCCACCACAACGCCAAAGAATTTATAAAATGAGCCGCGAACAAGGAATGAGCAATGATGAAATAGCAGCATCTTTATGTATCAATAAACGAACAGTTGAAAACCATCTGACTCAAGCGTTAGCAGATATCCGAAAATTATTATCACTGATTTTAATTATATTTTTTTAAGTTACGACTGTGTGTTTGATTAGTCTCACGTATCTTATATACCAGAACCTATCAAAAACACGTATATGTCAAATGCATATAAAATAATACATTATTTCATTTCCGGCGCATCCAGCCGAGAAATAAAAGAAAAAGTATGGAAATGGCTTATTGATTCACACGGACAGCCGGAGAAAGAAGCCGCATTAAAACAAGTGTGGGATGAATCCAGCTACAAAGCAGATCAAAGCACTGCTGAGTCTTATCGTAACTTCTGCCGCAAAGCTGCCTTAGTACCTCCTTCCAAGATAACTCATAACCGTTTCTATAGAATTATACGGGCGGCTGTCGTCCTGCTTATTCCATTATTTTCCATGCTAGCTGCTTATCTATACACAGATACCTATACCAAGAACATAGAACAAGTAGAATATCTGGTACCTCAAGGCAAAAAACATGAAATTATATTGCCCGACGGTTCGCATGTTTACTTAAATGCCGGAACACTATTAGTTTACCCTAAGAAATTCATCGGCAAAATGCGTACAGTATATCTAATGGGAGAAGGGAATTTTCATGTGAAGAAAGACCAAAAACATCCTTTTTATTGTAAAGACGTCCTCACTAAAGATTAAAGTACTTGGCACAAAATTCAATGTATGCGCTTACGGAAATGAAGACAAGACCGTAACGACTTTGGAATCAGGATCGGTCATGATTCAAAAACCTACAGAAGAACCAATCACTGTTCTCTCTCCCAACGAACAACTAGAATATCACAATACAACAGGAGAGTTTCAAAAGAGAAAAATTGATGCTTCCATTTATTCAGGATGGACCAAAGGAGAGTTGAATTTTGTATCCCAATCCTTAAAAGAAATCGTCAAATCATTAGAACGGACTTATAATGTCCACATATTACTTCCACCGACATTGAATACAACAGACCTATATACAATAAAATTCAAGCATCAAAGTAGTATCAATGATGTACTGAACATTATCACAAAAACCATAGGCAATCTGTCATACACAATAGAAGATGATAATATCATATTAGAATATTTACCTAAAAAGAAAGGAGGAAAATAAAAAGAAAAAGGAACCGGAAAATAGCGAGTAATCCGGTTCCCGAAATCAATCAAAATCACTTCATTTAAACATTTCAAGACACTTAAATTTAGTATTAATGATTAATTCACAAAATTATGAAATTTAGAAACTTATCGTGGCTAAACACACCCGTAAAAATTCATAAATTTTATGTATTGCTGTTGGCTTTATGTTTTTATAACATTGCATTCGGACAAAATCAACCTGTAACGGTATCAGTAAAAAACCAACCGCTACTAAAAGTTTTTGAAAGTATTGAAAAACAAACCAAACTCAGCATCGCATACAATCAAACAAAGTTGAATGTCAATCAAAAAAGTAACGGTTGATTTCAAAAACGAAAGTACGGCAACTGTTTTGAATGCAGTTCTTAAAAATACCGGATTCTCTTATAGAACCGAGGGGGGACATATTATCATCATTCCCCAACCCGCTTCTGTCACAAACGGAAAACAGGAAAATTCCGCTCCTAAGAAAAAAATTCAAGGAATCATTACCGATACCAAAGGTGAAGCATTAATTGGAGCTAACGTTCAAGTAATCGGCAGCCAATTGGCCACCATAACCGATGTAAATGGAAATTTCTCTATGGAAGTGCCTGAAAACGGACAATTATCTGTTTCGTATATAGGTTATCAACCAATAGAAATCAGCCTTAAAAATAAGTCAACCTTCCATATCCAATTGAAAGAAGATACCCAATTAATGGACGAGGTAGTAGTTATCGGTTTCGGAACCCAGAAAAAAGTAAATATGACCGGTGCGGTGAGTGCCGTCAATATGAAAGAGTCTTTGGGAGACCGCCCTATATCCAATATAACCGCTGCCTTACAAGGGGTAGTCCCCGGCCTGAAAATTGAAGCAACAACAGGTACTCCGGGCGAAGACATGTCCTATAATATCCGCGGTACGACCTCTATCAACGGCGGTTCTCCACTCGTCTTGGTAAACAACGTTCCAATGGACATAAATATGATTGATCCTCAAGATATTGAGTCTGTTTCTATTTTGAAAGATGCAGCCTCTGCCGCTATCTACGGAGCCCGTGCTGCCTTTGGCGTCATATTGATTACCACTAAACAAGGAAAAAAAGACACCAGACCTCAATTCAATTACAATAACAATTTCTCTTTCTCTACCGCACTAGAGCTACCCCAAAAGGCCAGTCCGTTAGAATCGGTGTTGGCATATAAAAAGATGGGATGGGAAAACGATACATACGTGGACGGAAAGAATATCACCCAATGGGAAAAATACATCACGGACTATAATGCAAACCCTGCCAAATATCCGAACGGATATATCTATGATGAACAGGGAAATTTATTCCTGATGCGTGAAAATGATATGTTTGATGATATGATGGACAATGTTGGCTTCATGCAGAACCACAGTTTTTCTGTCTCCGGCGGCAGCGAAAGAACAAGTTACCGTATGGGACTCGGCTATACCGGTGAAGATGGCATACTTATCACAGACAAGGACAAATTCAACCGGTCAATTTCTCCAGCTTTATCAGTGTGGATGTAAACAAATGGCTTACCACACAGCTTGACGTCCGTTATGCCAATTCCAATCAGTACAAAGTGGAACAAGGTGGTAGAAACGGTGTGTGGGGAAGCGCTATGGCATTGCCATCATATCAAAATATTTCGCCTTATGAAGTCGACGGTATCACCTATCCTGCCGAAACTTCAGCTACTTATGTACGGTATGGTGAACCGCGCAATATCAAAAAAAACCGATATGCGTGTATTAGGACGTGTCATTATATCCCCTCTTAAAGGTCTAAAGATTACAGGTGAGTATACTTACAACCGGACTACGAAATACAATAAATTTTATGCAAACAAATATCAGTACGTAGGATTTAATTTCACCGGTATCTTGAACAGTGTAGAAAACACCAGATATGCACTGACTCAGGATTTTACAAACTATAATGCCATCAATATCTTTGCTAATTACGATTTCTCAATAGGGAAACACAATATAAGCGTAATGGGCGGATTCAATCAGGAAGAAAGCCATTATGAATCCCAATGGTCGGAAAAGACTGACGTGTTGCTGAGCAATCTGCCCTCTTTGTCAGGTGCCACCGGCACGGCCTCCACTACCGATAAGTTTGAGGAATATGCCATCCGAGGAATGTTTTACCGCATCAGTTATAATTATAATGACAGATATATGTTCGAAGCTAACGGACGCTATGACGGAACATCCCGTTTCCCTAAAAACAATCGTTTCGGATTCTTCCCATCTTTCTCAGCCGGCTGGCGTATCTCGGAAGAAAACTTCATGAAGGGCAGTAAAGGAATTATTTCCAACTTGAAATTACGAGCTTCTTATGGTTCCATTGGCAATCAGATTTTATTAGACGGCAATGGCAACCCCATCAATTATCCATATATCCCGGACATGGCTCCTTACCTGAGTAACTGGCTGGTGGATGGAAAAAAGACTACCACTCTGAAAGCACCGCTCATGGTCAGCAGTTCTTTCTCTTGGGAAAAGGTATACACTTTGGACTTCGGCATTGATTTCGGACTTTTCAATAATCGTCTGAATGGTACTTTTGACTGGTATCGACGCGACACAAAAAAAGACATGCTTGCTCCCGGCATGGATTTACCTTGGGTAGTCGGAGCCAGTGCTGCCAAACAAAATGCAGCCAATCTGAGAACCTATGGTTGGGAGCTGGAACTCAGCTGGCGCGACAGAATCAAAGACTGGAGTTACCATATCGGATTCAATCTTTACGATTCGCAAAGCGAAATTACCAAATATAACAATGAAACCAACTTGATAGGTGACAAAATCTATCGAAAAGGTATGAAACTGGGTGAAATATGGGGATATGTAACCGACCGTTTTTATACAGAAAATGATTTTAATGCTGACGGAACGTTGAAACAAGGTATTCCTATCCCTCATGGAGTTGGAAAAGTATATCCGGGTGATGTGTTATACAAGAACTTTGATGACGACCCCACAGAGATATACAGTGGAGCCGGAACAGCAGACAATCCGGGTGACCAACGAATTATTGGCAATTCTACTCCACGTTACCATTACGGTATCACTGCCGGAGTAGGTTGGAAAGGCTTTGAACTTACTGTTTTCCTACGCGGAGTGGGCAAACGCGACTACTGGCGTAGAGACCAGATAGCATGGCCCACAGGAAGTTGGGGAAGCTTGTTCAAAGAAACACTGGATTTCTGGTCGCCGGAAAATACGAATGCTTTCTATCCGCGCGTATACGCCAATAATGGGGTAAACACGGATAAAAACCATTGGGTACAAAGCAAGTATCTGGCAGATGCATCCTATCTGAAATTACAGAATATCACCCTGTCTTATACGTTACCCAAAGCATGGTGTACAAAAGTACATTTTGACCAGATTAAAGTTTTTGCTACAGGAGAAAACCTCTATACATGGGATCACCTTCCCGAAGGACTTGAAACAGATATGTTAACCAAAGGCGCTTGGGAATATCCTTTTATGAGAAAATTCTCTTTCGGTATTAATGTAACATTCTAAATCCAGATAAATTATGAAAAATTATACACTTATACTATGTATGTTTCTACTCTCCGGCTGTCTGAACAATGATTTTATGGAGAGGTATCCGTTGGGAAATCCTACAGCAGAAACAGCTTTTGTCTCTTACGACAATTTCAAGGCATACGCATGGGGACTGTATGAAACATTTCCCCGCATTAGGATATGGCTCTGAGAATGCCACAGATGACATTTCCTACAATCAAACCCGAGAAACCAGTGAAACCGGTTGGATTAGAGGTATCGTTACTGTTCCTGATAAAAAAGAAAATACTTCATGGGAATATTACAGTTTCATCCGCCGCGTTAATTTAATGCTCGACCACATAGACGGTTCACAAATGACCGAAGCAGAAAAGGCCCATTGGCGCAGTGTAGGATATTTCTTCCGCAGCTACCGTTATTTTTCATTGTTATGCGACTATGGTGGTGTACCTTGGATTGACCATGTATTGAGTGACAGTGAAACTGACCTGATACAAGGACCGCGAGCATCCAGAGATGACATAGCCAAACATATCCTGGAAGATTTGCAATACGCCGAACAAAACATCAATGTGAACGGTGACGGAGAAAACAGCATAACCAAAGCCGTGGTACAAACTTTCATGTCACGCTTCTGTCTGTTTGAAGGCACATGGCGGAAATATCACGGTCTGAATGATGCAGAAACCTATTTAAAGGAATGCAAACGCGTATCTGCCGAAGTGCTCCACACCTATCCGAATGTATGCGATAATTATGATGACTTATTCTGTTCATTGGACTTAAGTGGTGTACCGGGAATTATTTTGTATAAACCTTATTCCAATGCAGAAAACGTGGTTCACGCAGTCAGTATCGGAGGAACCACTGCCACTTCTTTCTATAACCCCACCCGTGACTTAGTGGACAGTTACCTGTGTAGCGATGGAAAACCGCGCTGGAACAGTCCTTTGTTCTTGAGTGACAAAGATATATATGAAGAGTTCAGCAATCGCGACCACCGCTTGTGGTTGCACGTCACCCCGCCTTATAACATTGACCGTTCCGAATCAACAACAGCTTGGGACAACAAATGGAAATTCACTGACAATCCGAAAGACAGAAGTTTCATTGACAGTTTGAACATCAGATTAGGAATAGGATATGGCAGCAGCAAGGAAAGACAAAAAACATTGCCGTTCCGTCAGGGTTTCAGCGGAGGTATTTTAGGCGCTGTTCCTCATTATGATTTCTATTTGAATAATCAGCCTTGGTACAAATCGGCTTTCGGATACAATAACTGGAAATATTTCTGTACTTATCTGGAAGTGGGAAGCGCACGTAATGAAGAAACCGATATGCCTATCTTCAGAGTGGAAGAAGTGATGCTGAACTACGCCGAAGCAATGTGCGAACTGGGAGAATTCACCCAGTCAGTTGCAGATCAAACCATCAACAAGTTGCGTCCTCGTGCTAATGTTGCTCCGATGAAAGTGTCCGAAATCAATGAGTCTTTCGATCCGAAACGTGACCTTGGCAATCCGGCTTACAGTGGCGATTATGCCGTCAATCCTCTGCTATGGGAAATACGCCGTGAAAGACGTATTGAACTATTTTCCGAAGGATTCCGGTTCAACGATTTAAGAAGATGGAAGAAATGTCACTATGCCATGAAGAAGAAACTGGGACAATATGTGCGTAAGGCAGACTTCCCGGCCGGAACAAATGTGACCATCGACGGTGGCGGAAACGAAGGTTATTTGGAGTTCCATCCGCAACCCACCCAGCTTTGGCCGGAATATTATTACCTCTATCCGATACCACGTCAGGAACGTGTTCTGAATCCTCAACTCGAGCAGAACCCGGGCTGGAATGACGGAGTAGGTAAATAAACCGTAAATATCAATTCCAAGAAAGGATGTGTCAAGATTTCAATTTTACTTTTGACACATCCTTCTCCAACAAAAGCAACAACTCAATCAGACTATTTATACCTATATATCCATATTACCTAAACAAACCTGTTATGATAAACAAATCATCCATTATCTTTTTGATATTACTCTTCTGCCGTGCACTGACCTGCCAGGGACAGGTGATTATCCCTTCCCCTCAACAGATAACTCTGACAAAAGGTTGTTTCAGTATAAAAGACAAGGGGGGTGACAGTGTATGCAGAAGATTCAACAGCGACTTACCTATCCCTGCTTATTGACGAGGTAGTTCCCCACATTCAAATGTGCGATGCAAAAGAAAAAGCCGACTTGTACTTCGTTCGCAATCCCGCTTGCCCGCCCGAAGGCTACACCCTGCACATCACACCCGACAATATAAAAATAGAAGCCGCCGACAATGCCGGATTTACTTACTCCGTGCAAACGTTGCGCCAGTGGGTACAAACGGGCCCCGACGGAGAAATCTTATTCCAATGTGTCGACATCGTGGATGCGCCGCGCATCAAATGGCGCAGCTTCATGCTCGACTCCGGCCGTCAATACCAATCACCAGCCACCATCAAGAAATACATCGACATGGCCTCACTCCTCAAGATGAATTATTTCCACTGGCATCTGACCGAAGGACTTGGCTGGCGTGTCGAAATCAAACAATATCCGTTGCTGACTCAAAAAGGAGCATACGCCGCCGTTGGGGAAGAACAGCAGGGATTCTACAGCCAAGAAGAAATCAAAGCCCTTGTGGACTATGCCGCCGCACGCAATATCACGATTGTCCCCGAAATAGACATGCCCGGACATGCCGAAGCCGCACTCCACTCCTACCCGGAATTGGGGTGCTTCAACCGCCCTGTCGAAATTCCCAAACTCGGCTTTACTCCAAACATTTTTTGTGCAGGGAAAGAAAATACATTGCAATTCCTCAAAAACGTATTAGACGAAATATGCACCTTGTTCCCCTCGTCTTACATCCATCTGGGAGGAGATGAAGCTCCCAAAGACAATTGGAACAAATGCCCGGACTGTCAAAAAAGAATCACCGACTTGGGTCTGAAAAACAGCCATGACCTGCAACTGTGGTTTTCGGCACAAATGGCGGAACACTTGAAAAGCAAAGGAAAAAAGCTATCTTTTGGGGAGATGTGGTTTATAATGACGGCTATCCGTTGCCCGACAACATCGTGATACAATGGTGGAACTATCGCGGACACAAAGATTTGGCACTCCGCAATGCCCTCCGCCATCATTATCCCGTCATTTGCAGTACCAACTACTACACCTATCTCAATTTTCCACTCACTCCCTGGAAAGGATATGAGCAGGCCCGCACCTTCGATTTAAAGGATGTCTATATGAACAATCCCTCCTACAAAGCCACACAAGAAAGCAATCCGCTCATCCGGGGAATGGGATGTGCGCTTTGGACCGATGACGGCGTGAAAGAATACATGATAGACCGCCGGCTGTTTCCACGCATCTTGGCACTGGCGGAACAAATGTGGCACAATGGGCCGTTAATGGATTTTGATGCCTTTTACCAACGTATCCTCCATAAAAAAAAGTGGTTTGAAAACAGAGGTTACGGCTTCGGACCGGCACTGACCGAAGAGACAGACAACAATTATAAATGGGAATAAAAGCTTACTATATCATGAAAAAGGCCAACTTCATATTAGGCATTACCGCACTAAGCACGATGCCCGCTTTGGGACAAACGGCAAGCAGCCGCCCCAACATAGTTTACATCTTGATGGACGACTTGGGATTCGGTGACATAGGCTGCTATGGACAAGAAAAAATAGAGACCCCCCATATCGACCAACTCCGGCAGGAAGGAATGCGCTTCACCCAGCACTACACCGGTTCGCCGGTATCTGCCCCGGCGCGGTGTGTCTTGATGACCGGCATGCATTCGGGACACGCACAGATACGCTACAACAACGAAATGGCCTATCGCGGTGCCACCAATGACCACGATTCCATGTTTGTCCACAAAGAACTGGAAGGACAATATCCGCTCAAGGCAAACACCATGACCATCGGGCGGATGATGCAGAACGCCGGCTACACCACCGGATGCTTCGGCAAGTGGGGACTGGGATTTCCCGACTCGGAAGGTACTCCCAACAAACAGGGATTCAATCAATTCTATGGCTACAACTGCCAGCGCCAGGCACACACTTATTACCCCGCTTTCCTTTACAAAAACGAAGAGCGTGTATATCTGAAAACAAAGTCATTAACCCTCACCTTGCCCGACTGGGAAAAGATGAAGACCCCTACGACCCCCAAAACTATAAAAGATTCGAGCAGGAAGAATATGCCAACGACTTAATATTCGACGAGTTAATGTCCTTCGTGGATGAGAACAAGCAAAAGCCTTTCTTCCTGATGTGGACCACTCCCCTGCCTCACGTCTCACTTCAGGCACCCGAAAGATGGGTTCAACATTATGTCAAGAAGTTTGGCGACGAAGAACCTTATACGGGAAAAGCCGGATACGGGATATGCCGCTATCCCCATGCCACTTATGCGGCCATGATTAGCTACTTCGACGAGCAAGTGGGCAAACTAATCCAAAAGTTAAAAGCAGAAAACCTGTATGACAACACCTTGATTATTTTTACTTCCGACAACGGCCCCACCTTTAATGGCGGCAGCGACTCGCCGTGGTTCAACAGCGGCGGCTGGTTCAAGTCCGAATATGGTTGGGGCAAATGCTTCCTGCACGAAGGCGGCATCCGCGTCCCGGCCGTCATGGTGTGGAAAGACAAAATCAAGCCCGGTTCGGAAACCGACCATATCTGTTGTTTTCAAGACGTCATGCCGACACTTGCCGAAATAATATCCGTCACTTGTCCGCCCACCGACGGCATCAGTTTCCTGCCTACCCTGCTCGGCAACAAAGCCGGACAAAAGGAACATGAGTATCTTTACTGGGAATATCCCGACCCGAAAATCGGCAATAAAGCCATCCGAATGGGTAAATGGAAAGGAATCATAACCAACATCAGGCAAGGAAACACCGAAATGCAACTCTATGATTTGGATGCAGACCTGCGCGAAGAGCACGACGTGGCAGCACAACATCCCGACATTGTTGCCAAGTTCAGACAGTTGATGGAAGAGTCTTCCACCCCCGACCCCAACAGAGTAGGACTATAAATTTACGACCATGAATACAGCTTTTCACTGCATACTGCCTTTGGCATGCTTCTCCGGCTTGGCCGCCCACGCCGGAGGGACAAAGCAAAATACGTCCAAGCCCAATGTCATCCTGATTTATGCAGACGACTTGGGATATGGCGACTTGGAATGTTATGGAGCCAAAAACATAGAAACTCCCCACGTAAACCGCCTTGCCTCCGAAGGAATCCGGTTTACGAATGCACATGCCACTGCCGCAACCAGCACGCCGTCTCGTTACTCCCTGCTCACGGGTGAATATGCCTGGCGCAAACCGGGAACGGACATAGCAGCCGGAAACGCGGGAATGATTATCCGTCCCGAACAATACACGATGGCAGATATATTCAAAAGTTCAGGCTATGCCACCGGTGCTTTCGGCAAATGGCATCTGGGACTGGGTGACAAAACCGCACAACAAGACTGGAATGCTCCCCTGCCTACGGCTCTCGGCGATTTAGGATTCGATTATTCTTATATCATGGCTGCCACCGCCGACCGTGTGCCCTGTGTTTTCATCGAAAACGGGCAGGTTGCCAACGATGACCCTTCCGCCCCGATAGAAGTCAGCTATACGCACAACTTCGCCGGTGAACCCACCGGAAAGGATAACCCGGAATTGCTATACAACCTGAAACCGAGCAACGGACACAACATGTCCATTGTGAACGGCATCAGCCGCATCGGTTTTATGAAAGGAGGAGGCAAAGCCTTGTGGAAAGACGAAAACATAGCCGACTCCATCACCGCCCATGCCGTCAGCTTCATTGAGCAGCACAAGGATGAGCCTTTTTCATGTACTTTGCCACCAACGATGTGCATGTCCCCCGCTTCCCACACGACCGTTTCCGAGGAAAGAACCCGATGGGACTGCGCGGAGACGCCATCACGCAATTCGACTGGACCGTCGGCCAACTGCTGGAGGCACTCGAACGGACCGGATTGGCAGAGAACACACTGATTATCCTGTCGAGCGACAACGGACCGGTAGTGGACGACGGTTATGACGACCAGGCAGAAAAGTTGCTGAACGGACATAAGCCAAGCGGCAACCTTCGAGGCGGAAAATACAGTGCCTTCGAAGGCGGAACACGCGTACCCGTCATCGTTCGTTGGCCCAAGATCATCAGGCAACCGGAAGTTTCGGACGCACTTATTTCACAAATAGATTGGGCGGCCTCTTTAGCTTCGCTGGTCGGGGCATGCCTTCCCAAAGGAAGTGTTCCCGACAGCCAAAACCGAATGAACACGTTGCTCGGAAAGGACAAGACAGACCGCCCGTGGGTAATAGAGCAAGCCTCCAACCATGCACTGTCCGTTCGGACCAAAACTGGAAATATATCGAGCCCAGCAGCGGAGTGCCATTCATGTATTGGGGGCCCAAAATAGAAACCGGTTATCTGGAAACGCCACAGCTATATAATATGGAACAAGCAGGGGAAAAAGAAAATCTGGCAACGCAGCACCCCGAAAAGGTCTTCGAACTGGAACAAATCCTAAGAGAAGTACGCAAAGAAAACAGATAAGGAATCATAACTCCACTCACAAAAGTCTCCAAACACTTTCCCAAAGATGTCACCATTATTTAGGAAAGTGTTTTTTCATTGCTCAGCAAACCTACCTTCATCAAAAAATGTCAATCATTCTTTTTTATCAATTGATAGATATAGTAAATATTTTCCTTATTTTTGCATGACAAATCAGAAGATAAACGCATGAAATTTACATTATTAGTCGTAGGACGCACAGTCGAGAAACACTATATCACTGCCATCAATGATTATGTGGAACGTACCAAACATTTTATTTCCTTTGATATGGAGGTTATCCCCGAACTGAAGAACACGAAGAGCCTGAGCATGGAACAGCAAAAAAGAAAAAGAAGGCGAACTCATATCGAAAGCATTACAGCCGGGGGATGTAGTGGTACTCCTGGACGAGCATGGAAAAGAATTTCGTTCTGTCGAGTTTGCCGACTGGATGGCAAGAAAAATGCATACGGTAAATAAAAGACTGGTCTTTATCATTGGCGGTCCTTATGGGTTCGCTCCGAAAATATATGATATAGCAAAAGAAAAGATATCACTGTCCAAGATGACCTTCTCTCACCAAATGATACGGCTCATTTTTGTGGAACAACTCTATCGGGCCATGACAATCTTGAACAACGGACCTTATCACCACGAATAAAGAAGCAAATTTATCAAACCTTAAAAATAATATCTATGGCTGAAAACAACACTCCATTAAATATAGAAAAAGTGGTTTCTTTTATCAAAGAAGACATTTTCTCCAAAGAGTATCATTGCCCGTATACAGACGCAGCAATTGTTTTGGAAACTCTCAGAAAGTTACATGAAGAGCATGATTTAAAATGGATTGAACAAGCAGCCCGATATTATGCTTTATATAGCCACAATCTCCTTCAAGACGAAGAAGAGGATCCTCAATATCATCAAACAGCCTACCGGCTATACACTTGGATAAGCGAAGGATCACGCTATCTGCAAACAGTCTACCCTGAACAGTTAGCTGCCAAACGAGAGGAGATGGAGCAATATATAGAAAGTTTACGTGCCAGACGCAATGCGCTGAACCTCATTAAAGACAAGCAGGCAGACTCTTTTATCCGTACAATGCTTTATAAATTGCAAGCAAGTGATTATCTGCTATACGCCTCTCATAAAATAGAAATGTTTCTCTATTTTCTGGCCTATGACAAATCCTTATTGAGAAAGCAATTACCCATAATTGCCGAAACAATCTATCTGCTAAAAAAGAATGGGGTGATAAGCGACAATCACAATGCTACCCTGCAAAACATATTGAAACTGGAAATAGAACAATATGAAATTATTATTTCGGAACTTTGGTATACGAATGCACAATGTGTATTACAAACAAAGATAGAGGAAGCAATCCATCTCATTGTTTTATCATTGCTCAGCAATAAAGTACCTTTCGAAGAAACCGATAATACCAGAATCCTATCAGCACGCATATACAGATACCTGTCAAGGCTGGACACTCCCTTTAGTTCTCAGCTGAAAAACAAAGCATACACGATGCTCACCGGTGAAAGCTCTTTGGAAAAAAAGACTTGACTGGGAACACCTGTTAAACTTCGAGTTGAACCGATTTATAGCTCAAATGGTAAATATACGCATTGACGAGCTTAATATGCCTGCCGAACCGCAAGATAACAAATGGAAACAATATAGCAATGGACATAATACACTGACGCTCGACAAAGACGGATTTACACTCAGTACCCTGTTTCCACATAGCGCACATACATGGAAAGGCAGAAAAGAAAGAGCTGCGTTGATGGAAAACAGAGTTTTTATTGCCTTATTCAGTAAACCTACTTACCTATTCAATAATTGTAAAAGCATTGCCGAACTGCAACTTTACTGGCATCAACTGACGGAAGACTATCCTTTATATGAGTGTAACCAACCGGAGTCTCTTCAAAATAGTTCTATCTTGGAAACTTCTTTCACAGAAACCAAAGATAGCAATACAAAATATCCTTCTGCAAATGAAGAAATTACCATTGGAATTATCGGACCGGACCGCACCAGGCAATATCTGGAAGGAGTCATACTGGATGAACAATACCGAGGAGTGAAGGCTATTCTTCCATTAACACAAATCAATGCCTGTTACTTTTGTATTGAGAACTTTGAAAACTACTTCTCAAGTAATGATACTTATAAAGTAAAAGTATTAAGCAGCAGTAATGAAGGAGTCAGGGTTTCACTGGCATCGCGCTACAATGAATTTGTATATGCGGAAAATGTAAAAAGAAAAAAATACCGGCTATGATTGCCGATTGTGAAGGGAATAAAATCAAATGGCTTCTTATTACAGGAGCTACTTCTACCACCCCTATCAATAGATGGATTAAACCCCGGGTAGGAGATATATACCAGGTAGAATTTCCGGATAACAACACTTTTCTAAACAATAATATCAATATAGGAAAAGTAAAAGCTGATATCTCTGCGGAAGCATTCTACCAAGAAGTACACACTCACCTACAGGAGTTTTTCACCCATCTGAGAGAATATCAGAACAACACCCTTGAACGGCAAATTAAAGAACAGACACTGAAACTAAAGAATAACCCTTTTGTTAATGCTCTGCAAAAGATAGATATACAATCTGTTCTCAGCTCGGATGTAGCGGAAACCTACATAATGGAAGAGGAGCAAGAAACGGAAGAAAAAACAAAGAAGTCAGGAAAAGCAGAAAATAAGACATGGCCGATTAACGAAGAAGTTGCCAAAGAGTTGATTTTCTGTCTCGACCAACTATCCAAAGAGTTAAATGAGCCCAATGAGCAATTTAATGCTTATAACTTTCTGCAACTGTTGTGTCTCTTCTCCGGTGAAAAAGAAAAAGCCACTTATTATGGACTGTGTGCCGAATACATTTATAATATTAACCCAATAGCTATCCTGCCATCCGGCGAACGTTTTTCGCATGACAATATTCAGCGATTCAATATTCTATTGGCACGTATGGAACAATTAGGCATCAAACAATATGGAATTACGTTTGAATTCTGTCAAAAAATTGTCCATATTCTCTCTTTAATGGCAGATAATAACACCGACCGTCTGAAACAGCTTATGCAAAGTGAAGACCTGACTATTGCCGAACTGGCCCGCTATTTTTGCATGAGTACACTCCTTTCCAAAGAAGATACCGAACTGCAACATATCATCTACAAAAACATCAATTCCCTACTTGGTATCAAGGAACAGAAAAAAGAAGAAGCTCCTTCCATCCCTGTTTATTTCGGACACGAAGGAGTAGAGCGCGAATTTAAATCATCGGCATTTGGTCACGCCAAAAAAGATGCCCGCGAAGATCAAAGTATGGTGTTGGCTCGTGTTATCGCTTCATTTATGAATACCGATGGAGGTACTCTTTATATCGGTGTAAACGATAAAGGATATCTTACAGGAATCCAAGAAGACCTGAAGCTGGTACACAACGACTGCGATATCTATCTGCGCACAGTAAACCATAATATTATCTGCTTATTGGGTGAAGGGAAAGAAGATTATAACCGCTATCAGGAATACATACGTTGCAACTTTCAAGAATACGGCAAAGAACGCATTGTGCTGGCTTTCCGTGTAGCACCCATCAACGAGGTAGTAAAAGTCAGCGGTAAGATTTATACCCGTTCGGGAAGTTCGTGCATCTGCAAACCGGAACAAAATATCCATGAATTCATAGCAGCACGACGTAATCTGAAATTAGACTCTGTAGCTCGGAAACCGGAATTTCCAACCCTGTTCTCTGCCGAAAGAAACGAATATATCTTTGACGAGTCTGCTCCGGTAACAGCTACTCCGGATATCACTGAGAACAATTCCCATGAGAGCATTTCACTTTCTCTTTTTGACAATCCGCAAGAAGAGAGTATAAATGCGCCCGGCCCAGTCATTGCAGTCCCCACTCCAAAGAAGAAAAAGGCTACTTTCAATATTCAAACATCAGTCTTACGTCCCAACCCTCTACAAAAGAAAACGGAACTGGGCTATAACAGTAATTTCCAATTCATATCATTCTTCAATAATGGCAAAATAGCCGGTTCCACCAGTCCCAAAATCGGAATATGGGGAGAAGATAGTGGAAAAGTAATCTGTTCGTATGATACAGAAGGAGATGAAGAGCTATTGGTCAGTGTCTTTAAAACAGGAGAAATCGGCATTTCCAACTTAAAGAAAGGCTTTTCACAACTTAATTCTCCTATCGTCTTTGTCGATAATGTCAATGAATTGTTCTTTTGCAGCCCGGCATCAAAAGACAAATTCCTGCTTTTGATAGCCGAAAAAGACGGAGTCAAACGCTATCGCATTATCCGCCTAAGTGATTTTGACAAGCCTTTGGGAATACAACCCAAACTATATACCCTCTTGGTACCGGATAAAGGAAACTATATATTTGCTGAGATATTGGACAAAAATATAATGGGAAAAATAGAAGATGACAAGATAACGCTCAATAGTTTTGACCAATACAATGCCGGACACTACTGGGAACACACCTCTTATAAAAATGGTTTGGATACCATTAGCAAATTATGCAACCTTCCCTACTAAAAGGGAAAGGTTGCATAACCTTTATTTTTTTCCTATTTCAAAATCTACACATACCGGTAAGTGATCGCTAAAACCACCATGATATTTCCTCCCCCAATAAGTACGGAAAGGAATGTCACCGCCGTATTTTTCGTCTTCTTCCAATAAGAATGGGAATCTCACGATCTGTGCTTTGTCATAAGAAGTCCGAATACCGGCATGTCCCTGCAACAGGAAACCGGACACAATCAATTGGTCAAGTATTCCCCACTCACCACGGTAACGGTAAGTTCCGTCTTTACGTCCATCCATCAGATTGTATAACTTCGTAGCCTGCACTTCTCCTTTCGGAGCAACGGCACCCAGTACTTTAGCTATCGAATTATTGGTAGGATAATCATTGAAATCACCCATAATCAAAATATTGGGATGCCGGCGGACGTTCATCAGGGAATCAACCGAAGCATGCAGTATCTGTGCGGTGAACAAACGATAAGGTTCACTCTTTTTCCTCACCCCGGAACGTGAGGGCATATGACAGACAAATACATCCAATGTATCGCCCGACAACACCTGCCCTGTCACATGAAGAATGTCACGGGTAGGCGTCCTGTCAATCTCTTCGTTCGGAATACGAATGGAGTTTTTGCCAAGCAATTTAAAGCTTCCACGCTGATAAAGCAATGCCACATCAATGCCACGCTGATCGGGAGAGTCGGTCATGACATACCGATAACCGGCTTCACGCAAAGGCGAATATTCAGTAAGGTCTTTCATGCAATGGTCATTTTCCACCTCGCACAGACCAACCAAATCCGGCACATCCTTCACACCTGTCGCTACAATCACTTTGGCTATCTTTGCCAGTTTATCATTGTATCTTGCCCGAGTCCATCCTTTGGGAGCATCAGGTAAAAACTCATAATCGTTTTTTAATGTGTCATGCTGACAATCGAACAAGTTTTCCACATTGTAAAACATGACTCTGAAAGGTTCTTGAGCATAAGCAACCCCGACCAAACAGCATACGCATAGAAATAGGATGATTTTCCTCATGTCTTATTTATTAGAATTATTTTTCGGGTACATGTACCAACACATCCAGCAAATGACGCCAGAATTTGTCTACCGTCGGTATCAGCATACGTTCATCCGGTGAATGAACTCCACGCAAAGTCGGTCCGAAAGAAACCATATCCAACGAAGGATATTTCTCCAGGAACAAACCGCATTCCAGTCCGGCATGAATAGCTTTTACTTTCGGCTCCACACCAAACAATTTCTTATAGCTGTCTACAGCAACTTTCAGAATAGGTGAAGACGGATTAGGTTTCCAGCCCGGATATCCCTCACCTGTAGTCACTTCAGCACCACCCAGCATAAAAGCAGAACGAATCATTTCGGACATATCCTTGCGAGAGGACAAAATAGCACTTCGCTGGCTTGTCACAATCTTTATCTTTCTGTCTGCCTGCTTGACAGAAGCCAGATTAGAAGATGTCTCCACCAGTCCCGGAATATCCTGGCTCATCGCATACACGCCGTTATGAACAGCATAAACCGCTTTCAGCAGACGACCGGCGGTTACCATATCAATAGCCTCCTTACAGGGAGCTTCGGAAGACAGCTCGGTTTTCAGATTAGGTTCGGTCACTGCAAATTCATTCTCTATCTCAGCCGTATAAATATTTAAATCCACACGCACCGACTCTTTATCCTTCATCGGAACCGCACAAAGTGCCCGTGCTTCACGCGGAATGGCATTGTGAAGATTTCCTCCGTCTATTTCACACAAATACATCGGATATTTAGCAGCCAGCTGAGTCAGGAAGCGAACCAATAATTTATTGGCATTGGCTCTTCCCTTATTTATATCATCACCGGAATGGCCACCGGTCAAGCCCTTTACTGCTACACTAAAATAAAAATAATCTTGTGGTGCAGGAACCGGCTGATAAGCAAATTCAGCCGTCGTGTTAGCTCCTCCGGCACAACCGATAAACAATTCACCTTCGTCTTCCGAGTCAAGATTAATGAGAATATCTCCACTCATAAATCCTTCTTTCAACGCAAATGCACCCGTCAATCCGGTTTCTTCATCTACAGTAAAAAGACATTCCAACGGTCCGTGCTCAATATCGTCAGATGCCAATATAGCCAACTCGGTAGCTACCCCTATTCCATTGTCAGCACCTAAAGTCGTACCTTTTGCCTTCAACCATTCTCCGTCAATCACAGTTTCAATCGGATCGGTCAGGAAGTCGTGCTCCACATCGCTGTTCTTTTCACAAACCATATCTATATGTGATTGCAGAATCACCGTCTTCAGATTCTCTCTACCCGGAGTTGCCGGCTTCTTAATCAACACATTTCCGGCTTCATCCGTCTTGGTTTCCAAACCGTGTTTCTCACCAAATGCTTTTAAATAAGCAATTATTTTCTCTTCCCTTTTAGAGGGACGGGGTACCTGGCATATTTCTTCAAAATAATGAAAAACAGAGGCCGGTTTCAAATCCTTTTTATCCATATCTATAATTGGTATTAGTGCAAAATCTAATTGTAGTGTTGCAAAAATTAGTTAAATCAATATATTTAACCGACTCCTGCCTCTTTTTAATGGAAAAGAGAAAGCTAAGTCACTTCAAAAGTCTATATTTGCTCTGCAAATGTAGAGTTCTGTTCGGAAATGCTCAAATAAATTTGGCATTTCGCTCACCTTACACTAACTTTGCACCACAAAAATAATAGAAATGCTTGATACTCTCTTTATAACAGTGTTAATAGTTGCTATATGTATAGCATTATTATGTATAGGAATCTTCATAAAAGGAAAGTTCCCCAATACACATGTCAGTGGTAATAAAGCACTTCGGAAGAAAGGAATCGGATGTGTACAGTCACAAGACCGTGAAGCACAGAAAATAAATAAAAGAGCGATTCCCGAAGTAGAGAAACAAGGCAAAGAAGAAAAATAACTAATAAAAACATACGTAAAAAAAGATTATGAAAAGAACAAATTTCATCCTGAATGGATTTTTAGCGTTGGCCACCGTGCTGGTATTTGCACAATGTACCGACAAAAACAACAATGCTTCTACTACTTCTAATGTTGCTCCCGTTGCGGGTGTTGCCGGTTCTTCCAACATGAAGATTGCTTACGTAGAAATCGATTCACTGCTCACCAAATATAATTTTGGAACGACTTGAATGAAGCCATGATAAGCAAGGAAGAAAACATCCGTACTACCTTGAATGAAAAAGGTAAAAACTGGAAGCCGAAGCCAGAGAATTTGAACGTAAACTTCAAAACGGAGGTTTTGCAAGTCGTGAACGTGCAGAACAGGAACAGATGCGTTTAATGAAACAGCAGCAGGATTTGCAGGCTTTGCAACAGAAATTGAGTGCAGAACTTGCAGATGAGAACCAAAAGAACAGCTTACAATTGCGTGACTCTATCAACTCATTCCTGAAAATATATAACCAAAACAAAGGTTACGATTTGATTATCAGCAATACCGGCTTTGACAACTTGCTATATGCAAATCCTGCATACAACATTACTCAGGAAATCATTGACGGATTGAACGCACGTTATACTTCGTCTACAACAAAGAAATAAATCGGGAATATCCCAATCAAAAAAAATAAGAATCCGAAATGGTCAGGCTGTTTCGGATTCTTATTTTTTTAGCCTGTCATTCAACAAAAAGCTTTCTACAGGCGTTTATTATATAAAAGAAATTAATAACGAAAGGAGATTAATATGGAAAAATTCGATGATTTAATTACCTCAAATATCCCTGTACTGGTAGATTTTTATGCCGAATGGTGCGGTCCGTGCAAAATGATGAAACCCATCCTGGAAGATGTAAAAGCGATGAAAGGTGAAAAAGTAAGAGTAGTCAAAGTGGATGTGGACAAACACCAAGAACTGGCTGCTTACTACCAAATACAATCTGTTCCCACACTCATGATTTTCAAAGATGGCAAGCAGTTGTGGAGACAAAGCGGTGTGCTACAAGCCAAAGAGCTAAGCGAACTGTTGGCACAATACGAATAACCGACGAAGAAAAACAATAAAAAAGACCGTGCAAAACAAATCTGCACGGCCTTTTTATTTATAATAAACTTATTATTTCTTGAAATATCTATTGTACAAGCCTTCGAAGCCCTTACCATGACGAGCTTCGTCTTTAGCCATTTCGTGAACTGTATCGTGGATAGCATCCAAGTTCAGAGCTTTTGCACGAGTAGCAATACGCTTCTTGTCAGCGCAAGCACCTGATTCTGCATTCATTCTCTTTTCCAAGTTAGTCTTAGTATCCCATACGCAGTCGCCCAGCAATTCAGCAAATTTAGAAGCGTGTTCAGCTTCTTCCCAAGCATAGCGTTTGAAAGCTTCAGCAATTTCAGGATAACCTTCACGGTCAGCCTGACGGCTCATAGCCAGATACATACCAACTTCTGTACATTCACCCATAAAGTGGTTGTTCAAATCTTTAATCATTTCTTCGTCACAACCTTTAGCAACACCAATCACGTGTTGGTCAGCAAATTCCAAACCACCTTCTGTTTCTACCATTTCGTTGAACTTAGAAGGGTGCTTTACACAACGGACACTTTTCATGAGCTGCATCACCTTCATGAATATAACCACAAACTGTACAAATAAACTTTTTCATAATTTCCTTTTTATTAGTTAGTCAATATTTTATTTATTAGTTGATCACCATATTATCAGCCTACTTCTTTTCCCTGCTCTTTTGCAGCACAAGCCGGACATACCCCTTTGTAATATTGATGTATTTCTTCAATAAAGAAACCATTCATGTCAATACGTTCCACCTGTTTCGTTTCGCCACTGAAAGGCAAATCATATATTTTGCCACATTTCTTACATAAAAAGTGAGCATGCAAAGAGGTTTCCGAATCGAAACATGCATTTTTTCATCAATCGTAAGCATTAAAGCTGCACCATGTTCCACAAAAAGCTTCAATGTATTATAAACCGTAGTTTTCGACAATGTAGGAATATCGTCACACAAAGCCATATAAATCTCATCGATACACGGATGAGTTTTATGAGCCAACAAATAGTCCATAATAGCTATTCTCTGCACAGATGGCTTTATATTATAACTGAGTAAATAATCATAAGTCTTCATAAGAACTCTCTTTCATATTTGTAATTGTTACAACTTTATTTCACATGCAAAGATATGTACTTTCTAGTAACTAACAAATAATTTCCTTACTTTTTTTTTTTTTTTCTTTCATGCAATAAATCAATCAGGAATGATTATTTTTGCACCTATATATAATAAGGTATAATTATGAAATATGGTTTTGTAAGAGTAGCGGCGGCTGTTCCGGCAGTGAAAGTAGCCGACTGCAAGTTTAACGCACAACAAATTGAAACTCAAATTGCCATTGCTGACGGGAAAGGTGTTCAAATCATTATTTTCCCCGAACTTAGCATCACCGGATATACTTGTGCCGACCTGTTTGGCCAAACATTGTTATTGGAAGAAGCAGAGATAGCTTTAATGCAGATTATGAATAATACCCGGCAAATGGATATTATCTCTATCATAGGCATGCCGGTCGTCATGAACTCCACTTTACTTAATTGTGCCGTAGTTTGCCAAAAAAGGAAAGATTCTGGGTATTGTGCCCAAAACTTATTTACCCAATTATAAAGAATTCTATGAACAGCGCTGGTTTACTTCCGCTTTGAATCATCCCGATACCAATATACGCCTTTGCGGACAAAACGTGCCGGTCAGCGCCAACTTGCTTTTCGATACGCCCGATACTTGCTTCGGCATTGAAATCTGCGAAGACATGTGGGCGCCTATTCCGCCCAGCTCTTCATTGGCACTGCAAGGAGCGGAAATCATATTCAATATGTCGGCCGACAATGAAGGAATAGGAAAACATGCTTATGTACGTTCACTTATCAGCCAACAATCCGCACGCTGTCTGGCAGGATATGTGTTCAGTTCCAGCGGGTTTGGAGAATCTACCACTGATGTGGTTTTCGCCGGCAACGGACTTATCTACGAAAACGGCAGCCTATTGGCCGAATCTGAACGCTTTTCTTTCAAAGAGCAACTGGTAATCAGCGAAATAGACGTAGAGCGCATCCGTGGCGAACGCTTGACCAACACTACTTTTGCAGCCAATATCGGCAATTGTCCCGGTCGTCCTGCCATCCATATCAACACCGAATTTGTCAATACACGCGATTTAACACTAACCCGCCCCATCGAGCCGCACCCCTTTGTGCCTCAAGGAAATGAATTAGACCAACGATGCGAAGAAATATTCGCCATCCAAATAGCAGGTTTGGCCAAACGACTTGTACATACCAATTGCAAGACCGTGGTAGTCGGCATTTCGGGAGGACTGGATTCCACTCTGGCCTTACTGGTATGCGTCAAGACATTTGATAAACTGGAACTTCCGCGCAAAAATATCATCGGTATCACGATGCCCGGTTTCGGTACAACCGATCGCACCTATAATAATGCACTCCACCTAATGGCTTCATTGGGAGTCACTATCAAAGAAATAAGCATTAAGGAGGCCTGCATCCGGCATTTTAAAGATATCGACCACGACATGACCGTTCACGATGTGACTTATGAAAACAGTCAGGCACGCGAACGCACGCAGATTCTGATGGATGTGGCAAAACCGGCTGGGCGGTCTGGTCATCGGTACAGGCGACCTTTCCGAACTTGCATTGGGATGGGCTACTTACAATGGCGACCACATGTCCATGTATGGTGTCAATGCCAGCATTCCCAAGACATTGGTAAAATATTTAGTAAATTGGATTGCCTTGAACGGTGTGGACAATGAATCACGCATCACCCTGCTGGATATTGTAGATACACCCATCAGCCCCGAGCTGATTCCGGCAGACGAGCAAGGTAATATCAAACAAAAGACAGAAGATTTGGTAGGACCGTATGAACTGCATGACTTCTTCCTCTATCAGTTCCTTCGCTTCGGATTCCGCCCCGGCAAGATATTCTATCTGGCAAGCATAGCCTTCCGCGATACGTACAATGAAGAAGTCATCAAGAAATGGCTGACCACATTTTGCCGACGCTTCTTCCAGCAGCAGTTCAAGCGTTCGTGCCTGCCCGACGGTCCGAAAGTAGGTTCCGTCTCTCTCAGTCCACGGGGCGATTGGCGTATGCCCAGCGATGCCAGTGCCGCAATGTGGCTGAAAGAATGCGAAGAATTATAACTTTTTCATCCTTTTACCGGGTCATTTGCAAGGCTCCGCTTATGCGTATATACGTGCAGGCTCACACGGACGTTCACGCAGGGCCGCACATATATACGCGTAGGCCTATACGTACGTTCACGCAGGCCTACGCGTATATACGTGTGGACACCTGCATATTATCGACATTGCCGGCATACTCACCATCGCTAAATACACCCTTTGCTGGACGGCACCTCAAAATGATAAATATCTCTTTTCACCGCCATCTTGATGGCACGCGCCAAGGCCTTGAAGATTCCTTCTATCTTATGATGTTCATTATTTCCTTCTGCCTTGATATTGAGATTCATACGTGCTGCATCACTCAGTGATTTAAAGAAATGAAGAAACATTTCGGTAGGCATCTCTCCTATCTTTTCGCGATGAAACTCCGCATCCCACACCAACCAGGCACGGCCGCCAAAATCCAGAGCTACCTGACAAAGACAATCGTCCATCGGCAGACAATAACCGTAACGCTCTATTCCCCTCTTACTGCCCAAGGCCTGATAAATGCATTCACCCAATGCAATGGCCGTATCTTCGATGGTATGATGTTCATCCACCTCCAAGTCACCTTTCACGCAAACGGTAAGGTCAATGCCGCCGTGCTTGCCAATCTGCTCCAGCATGTGGTCAAAGAAACCAAGCCCGGTGGAAATATCGCACCGACCACTGCCGTCCAAATTGAGGCGGACAAAGATATCCGTCTCTTTCGTCGTGCGGCGCACCTCGGCAATACGTTCTCCGGCAAACAGAAACTCAGCTATACGGTCCCAATCGGTCGTGGCCAACACACAATATGCTTCCAGGTTCTTTTCCTTCAGTACCTCTTTATCGTCTTGAAGCAAAATAGCCTTGCAGCCCAAATTTTTGGCCAGTTCTACATCTGTAGCACGGTCGCCGATGACAAAACTGTTCGCCAGGTCATAGTCTCCCGTCATATATTTTCCCATCATTCCGGTACGCGGTTTGCGGGTTGGGGCATTGTCTTCGGGAAAGCTGCGGTCTATCAGGATATCATCGAATGTGATACCCCCCCTTCCAATGTCTTCAACACCAGATTATGCACCGGCCAGAAAGTATCTTCCGGGAAAGAATCCGTTCCCAGTCCGTCTTGATTGGTAACCATGACAAACTCATAATCCAGCTTGCTCCGAATGAAGCTCAGATTACGGAACACTTTGGGACAAAACTCCAGTTTCTCGAACGAGTCGAGCTGATAATCCACCGGCGGCTCCACCACCAGCGTACCATCACGGTCTATGAATAATGCTTTTTCATCTGTTACAATCTTTTTATTTGCCGGACTGCATGCCAAAAGCGTTCAGCGCCTCCAGCAACGTATCATTTTCGGGACGAGTGCCAATAGTGATGCGAAGGCAGTCACGACACAAAGAAACATTGGTGCGATTACGTACAATGATTCCTTTACTTACCAAGTAAGCATATATTTTCTTCGCATCCGTCACTTTTGCCAAAAAGAAATTGGCATCTGTCGGATAAATCTTCTCGCAGCAGGGCAACTGTATAAACTCATCGATAAGACGCGCACGCTCTTCCAGCAATGACTTCACCCAACGTTCCACTTCATAATGGCGATGCATCATGGCAATGGCCTCCTTTTGAGTCAGCAGATTCACATTATAAGGATACTTTATCTTACTGAAAATCGCGATAATTTCAGGAGAAGCAAATGCCATGCCCAGCCGGATGGCGGCACATCCCCAGGCTTTGGAGAAAGTCTGAAAAACGATGAGATTGGGATGTTTCTCCAAGTCAAGCAGAAACGAAGGTGCATCCGAAAAATCGGAATAAGCCTCATCGATGACGACCAATCCCTGAAAAGCAGACAGAGTCTTTTCCATTTCCTCACGGTCTAACGCATTCCCGGTCGGGTTATTGGGAGAACAGAGAAATATCAATTTGGTATTATCATCCGTCGCCGCCAGCAGCCGGTCTGCAGTAAACTGATAGTTTTCGTCCAGCAATACCTTACGATACTCCACATCATTCACCTCGGCACACACCTGATACATACCGTAAGTAGGGTCGATAGCCACTACATTATCCACCCCCGGACGACAGAAAGCACGATAAACCAAGTCGATAGCCTCATCGCTGCCGTTTCCCAAAAAGATATTCTCCGGTTTGACTTTCTTGACGGGAGCTATCAGATTCTTCAGCTCTCGCTGCATCGGGTCGGGATAACGGTTGTTCGGAGTATTATAGGGATTCTCGTTTGCATCCAAAAACACAGAGGCTTCTGCCCCGCTATATTCATCGCGCGCAGATGAATATGGCTTTAAAGCCCGGATATTGGGACGCGTCAATTCTTTTTAAGTCTTTCATATAGTCTCTTTTTTATTTTGCTTTTAATCTGACGGTGACGGCATTTTTATGCGCACTCAGTTGTTCGTTGGCTGCCATTACTGCGATGGCGGGGACCGATAATCTCTATGCCTTCGCGCGTGATTTCCTGAAAAGTTATTTTACGGATAAAGCTATCCAGACTCACTCCGCCATAAGCTTTGGCATAACCGTTTGTGGGCAGCGTATGATTGGTTCCCGATGCGTAATCGCCTGCACTCTCCGGCGACAGGGAACCCAGAAATACAGAGCCTGCATTGACAATACGCTCGGCTTGCTCCTCATAATCCCGGGTTTCGATTATCAGGTGTTCGGGAGCATATTCATTGGTTAAAGCAATTGCCTCATCCATATCTTTCACCAATATCAGCTTGCTGTTGGCCAAAGATTTCTCCGCTATTTCCCAACGGGAGAGCAAGGCCAATTGCCGCTGCACTTCATATTCCACTTCTTCCATCAGCTTTTCGGAAGTAGTCACCAGCATCGCCTGACTGTCTACCCCATGTTCTGCCTGCGAAAGCAAGTCGGCGGCAACAAAGACGGGGTTGGCCGTTTCGTCTGCCAGCACTTCCACCTCGGAAGGACCGGCAGGCATGTCGATGGCCACATCACACAGGGGAAACCTGCTGCTTGGCAGCCGTCACATATTGATTGCCGGGACCGAATATTTTATAAACCTTCGGCACACTCTCCGTTCCGTATGCCATCGCACCGATAGCCTGTACTCCGCCTGCCTTGAATATCTTATTGACTCCCGCCAGCTTTGCCGCATAGAGGATGGCAGGATGAATCTTTCCCGCTTTATCGGGAGGAGTGCAAAGAACTATTTCTTTGCAACCGGCTATTTGTGCAGGAGTAGCCAACATCAGCACGGTAGAGAACAACGGAGCCGTGCCGCCGGGAATGTACAAACCGACTTTCTCGATGGCAACCGCTTTCTGCCAGCAGGTCACTCCCGGAACAGTCTGTACTTTCTTTCCTTCAAAACGCTGCGCAGCATGGAAGGCATGAATATTCTTCTGTGCAAGCATAATGGCCGCTTTCAGTTCAATGGGAACATCTTTTTCTGCCTCCGCCATCTCCGCTTCGGTCACAGCCAAGGCATCAAGTTTCACTTTGTCAAACCGTTCTTCATATTCAATGACGGCTCTATCTCCTTCCGATTTTACACGGTCAAGCACTTCCTTCACGGTATCGCGAAGCGTTTCGGTATGGAGGGCAGGACGACGGAGCATATCCGCCCATTCTGCTTTGTCGGGATATATAATTTTCTTCATATTCTTTATTTCTTTAAAAGAGGAAACACCTCCTCCGGACCCACTATAATATCATCTTCTCTATGGGCAATACCAAAATTCCTTCCGCACCCAATGCTTTCAGCTTTCCGATAATCTCCCAAAAACGTTTTTCATCCAGCACCGTATGCACCGAGCACCAACCTTCTTGTGCCAAAGGCATCACCGTGGGACTCTTCATGCCGGGCAATACTTCTATAATCTCTTTCAGCCGGTCGGCAGGCGCATTCATCAATACATACTTCTTATCTTCCGCTGCTTTCACCGCTTCAATGCGGAACAATAATTCATTCAATATCTCCTTCTTATCCTCGGACATATGCTTGTTTCCAATCAACAATGCCTCGCTTTTCATCACCACTTCTACTTCCTTCAGGCTGTTGCTGACCAGTGTAGACCCCGAACTCACAATATCAAAGATAGCATCTGCCAGGCTGATTCCCGGAGCAATCTCCACCGAACCGGTAATGACATGAATATCTGCATGGATACCATTCTTCTGCATAAATTCCTTCAAGATACCCGGATAAGAAGTAGCAATCTTGCGACCTTCAAACCAAGACAACCCCGGATAATCCACATCCTTGGGAATGGCCAAAGACAAACGGCATTTGCTGAATCCCAGCCGCTTAATGACTTCTGCATCTTCTTTGCGTTCTACAAACTCATTCTCGCCTACGATACCCAAATCCGCCACACCACCGGCTACAGACTGGGGAATATCATCATCACGAAGAAAAAGCACCTCGATGGGGAAATTGGATGATTGTACCAATAAAATTTTTAGAAGAGGAAATTTTGATCTCCGCTTCCTGTAGCAATGCCATTGTCTCTTCAAACAAACGGCCTTTGGACTGTACTGCAATTCTAAGCATATTTTCTATCTTTTGATTATTATTCAAGCAAAAAAAAAGGGCTTACCGCATCGGCAAGCCCTTATATCAGTATACTACAATATCATCACAGCCCACCGCGTTATTCGTTAGGAAAATGATGATGATGTGTAGCTGTTCTAACCATAGTTTTTCTTTTTATTTGCGACAAAAATAAAGTATTAAAATGAATACAGCAAATAATTATCATAAAAACTTTGATTTTTCTTTCAAATTAAAGGAAGCTGTTCGTCACTCTCCACATCACAATGCAAAAAGTGCATCTCTTCTTTTGCCTTCTCTTGCGAGAAAGTAAAGTAAGTACAAAGCGCTTTGGTACACAATTCCTCCTTATTATTATAGATAGCCGCGTCCACCAGAATGATATTGCGCTTCACTTCCTTGATAGAAGCACGCAGCACGATATGCGAATCATTCGTACTGATAGGTTTCATATAGGGTTTCCATCTTCGAGGTCACTCCGGTAGTCTGCATCTTACGCAAAATCACCCACGCACAAATCTCGTCCAGCAACACAGCCTGTATGCCGCCATGCAGTGTGTCAATCCATCCCTGGAATTGTGGCTGAGGTTTCCAAATGCTGATAACCTCATCGCCATCTTCATAAAATTCCATCTTCACTCCGGCCTCGTTATTGGGCGCACAGCCAAAGCAATTATATCCTTCCATCCCTTTCCAGGGATTGATTATCTTTTTCATAGGCTACATCTTAAAATTCGTAATCCACGCAAGCGCGTCCTTCTTTTGCATCTTTCAGAATGCCGGCAGCAGCCACATGGTCAGGATGAACAGCATACGCATTGACGTCTGCCAATGTATCAAACTCGCTCTCCAAACAAATATCCCATGCTTCGGCAGAATTGATATTCAGACCGACAAATATTTTACGAATGAAACCAATCTTTGCAGGCAATGCTTCAATGGCAGCCTTAAAATCATTCATCACTTTCAGTTTTTTCTTCCTGCGGAAGTGTTTCTTTCAATTTAAACAAAACTATATGCTTTACCATACTTGATATTTTAATTAATTATTCTACTTTTTGTAATTAACATCGGCCAATACAAGTAGCCTGATGCAAAAGTAACAGTTTTGTTTTAAAATACATCCTATTATTATGATAATTATTGGTATAGCCGGAGGAACCGGTTCAGGAAAGACCACTGTAGTCAAGAAAATAATAGAGAGCCTGCCCGAAGGTTCCGTTGCCGTTATTCCACAAGATTCTTACTACAACGACCAATCTTCCCTCCCTTTGGAAAGGCGCAAGCAGACTAACTTCGACCATCCCGATGCATTCGACTGGGCACTTTTCGAACAACAGATAGCCGAATTACGCCAAGGACGTTCCATCGAACAGCCCACCTATTCCTATATAGTATGTACACGTCTGCCCGAAACCATTCATATAGAGCCGAAGGAAGTCATTATCGTAGAAGGTATCATGAGTTTATATGACAAGGAATTGCGCGACCTGATGGACTTGAAGATTTTCGTAGACGCAGAACCCGACGAACGCTTGTTGCGTGTCATTACCCGTGATATGGTGGAACGGGGCCATCCTTTGGAAATGCTGATAGACAAGTATCGCAACGTTCTGAAGCCGATGCATGATGAATTCATCGAGCCGACCAAACAATATGCCGACATCATTATCCCCAATGGAGGCAACAATCAGAAGGCGATTGAAATTCTTAAGCTATATATCGAAAAGATTTTGGGCAAATGAAACTAGTCCGGCTCCTGCTCCTCGCCTGCATCTGCATGATGGCATGCCGCCAACAACCGCAAAGCAATGAAGTGACAAACTACGATTTGCCGCAAATGAAAGACAGTGGAGAATTGGTGGTGCTGACCCTCAACAGCTCGACTTCTTATTTCAATTACCGGGGCGAACCCATGGGATTCCAATATGAATTGGCCGAACAGTTTGCCCGCTCGCTTGGTGTGAAGCTGAGGATGGAAACAGCCAAGAACACACACGACCTGGTACATAAATTACTGACCGGTGAAGGCGATTTGATAGCCTATAACCTCCCTATCACGAAGGAATTCAAAGACAGTGTAGAGTTTTGCGGCGAAGACATCATTACCCACCAAGTACTGGTGCAACGAAACAGCAACAAAGTCCCCCCTCTGCAGAATGTAACCGAACTGATTGGCAAAGAAGTATATGTGAAACCCGGCAAATATCTTGACCGCCTGATAAATCTGGACAAAGAACTGGGCGGAGGTATCCTGATTCATAAAGTAGAGAATGACAGTGTTACCACCGAAGATCTCATTATGCAGGTTTCCAACGGCACCATCGATTATGCCGTCTGTGACAACGACCTTGCCAAGCTCAACAAAACATATTATCCGAACCTGAATATCTCTATGCCCATCAGTTTCGACCAACGCGCTTCGTGGGCGGTCAGAAAAACATCTCCCCTGCTGGCAGCAGCAGCCACCCAATGGCATCGGGGAAAACATGACTTCCCCGTCTTACCGGGCAAGCAGCAAACGGTATTTTGAAATCAGCAAACGAATACCGCACAGTTCCATCCTGTCCATACAGAAAGGAAAAATATCCCACTATGACGAATTGTTCAAAAAGTACGCCAAAGAAATTGACTGGGACTGGCGGCTGCTGGCTTCGCTGGCCTACACGGAATCGAACTTCGATACGACCGCCGTCTCATGGGCAGGCGCCAAGGGATTAATGCAACTGATGCCGCGCACCGCACGTGCCATGGGCGTCCCTGCCGGAATGGAACAGAACCCGGAAGAAAGCATCAAAGCCGCCGTGAAATACATTGCCGCCACTGCCAACTCTTTCCGCCGCATTCCCGACCCCGATGAACGAATCAAGTTTATCCTGGCAGCCTATAATGCCGGCATCGGACACATCACAGATGCTATGGCCCTGGCCGAAAAATATGGAAAAAACAAATACATCTGGGACAATAATGTAGCCGACTATATTCTCTTGAAAAGCAGCGAAGAATATTTCAACGACCCCCTCTGCAAGAATGGTTACTTCCGCGGAGTAGAAACCTTCAAGTTTGTAAAAGAAGTGATAAGCCGGGGCGAAGTCTACAAGAGCAAAATCAAGCACTGAAACGGATACGGAACCGTGTCAGTCCGTCGGAATAAGTGCGCAAAGAGAACGTGCATCCGTGCTTCATCAGCACTTCACGAATAAATATCAGACCGATACCCTGTCCGTTGGGTTTGGTAGAAAAGAAAGGACTGAATAATTTCGCTTCCACCTCTTTGCTGATGCCGGCTCCCGTATCGGCAATCTCAAGCATGGTAGGAAAGACAGAAGTACGAATAAAAATATTGCCTTCCTCACCGATACTCTCGGCAGCATTCTTTATGATATTCACCAATACCTGTTCAAACAGGGAAGTATCCATGCGTACATGCGGATTTTCATCGCACAAAGTCAAGTGCAGCGTTATATTACGGTTGCGGCAAACAGTCTCCATAAACATTTTACAAGCCGCCACACGGTCGTTCAGAGAGACCAATTGCAATTGCGGTTCAGGAATTTTCACCACATTGGCAAAGTTAGTAATGAAACGGCTCATGCTATAACAGCGGTCCACGCATACTTTCATCACCTCACGAAGGTCTTCGGTATCGTCCATACACTCCAAAGCACCATCCACTGTATCAAGAGTGGAAGTAATGCCCGCCACCGTATTGTTGACTTCATGCGCAATCATGCGAATCACCTTTTCGTAAGCCTTCTTTTCGGCCTTCACCACTTCGGAGGTCAGACTTTCTATCAGGATAAACGGATGCGCAAATCCCCGGTCTACAAACGAAAGACGCGAACAACGATAAATCATGGAGTCACTCAGACGAACCGTCTTGCTGGCATCTTTCGGTATGCGCTCTATCTCTTCCGCCAAAGGCGAAGTAAGTTCACAAAGCAAACGTCCCTTCACTTCATCGTCTGTCACATAATCCAGATAACGGAGCGCGGCAGCATTAATCATGGAGACATGTCCGTCAAGAGTCAGAATGATCAGTCCCATAGGAGATACGCTGACCAGCAAATCAAGAAAATGATTTTGCTCGCGCAAGCGCAGTCGTTCGTCTTTCAACTGTTCCATCATGCGGTTGAATACAAGCACAATGCGGTCGGCTTCCTTCTGCCCCACCGGAGTGAGGCGACTGCTGAAATCCTGTTCGCGGAGTAAATCCATACCATTGCCGATAGTATCCAATGGTTTAATCACCTTGCGGTAAAAAAAAAAGATAAGAAAGATGAGACTGAAAGTGATAATTCCCTCCACCATATAAAAGAGCATGCCGCGTTCCTTGAAAGAAAGTACCAACAGGACTCCCCAAACCGCCACCAACAACAATGATAGAATGAAGAAAAAGAACTTCAGTTTCATTTTTTTATTTAATCGTTTATCATAATATTATATTTTTCCAACCTACGATAAAGAGCAGCGCGACTGATACCGAGTGCTGTTGCCACCTGTGACATGTTATTATTGTACTTCTCCAATGCCTGCAAAATCGTCTGCCTTTCAATCTCTTCCAACGTCATACCCTGCAGATTAGAGGTCACTTTCGGCTCCACCGGGCATTGATATTGCGCTTTGAAGTCTTCGGACATCAACACCTGTTTGCCGCTCACCAGCAACGTACGCTCCACCAGGTTCTTCAATTCGCGGATATTCCCCGGATAAGGCAATCTGCTGAGATACTCCATCGCTTCGACCGTAAAATCCACTTTAGGCAAACCATTGGCTTCACATTGCTTATCGGCAAAGTAACGCACCAGCAACGGAATATCCTCACGGCGCTCGCGCAAAGCAGGAAGATGTACCGTTATCAGATTAATGCGATAAAACAAATCTTCACGGAAAGTATGTTCCCGAACCATCCGGGAAAGGTCGGCATTGGTGGCACTCACCACACGGATATCCACCTTTCGCGGACGACTGTCGCCCAAGACCTCAAAGGTTTGCTCTTGCAGCACCCTAAGCAATTTGACTTGGCAACTCAAGTCCAAATCTCCTATCTCATCCAAGAAAATAGTTCCCTTGTCCGCCAGTTCAAAACGCCCCATACGGTCGGAAGTAGCATCCGTAAACGCTCCTTTTTTATGACCGAACATTTCACTCTCGAACAAAGTATGTGAAATGCCGCCCAAGTTCACTTTCACAAACGGTTTCTTGGCACGGGAACTGTTGATATGCACTGCTTCTGCTATCAACTCCTTGCCGGTCCCGCTTTCACCGGTAATAAGTACGGAAGCATTGGTACGGGCTATCCTTTTAATGGTAGCCAGTACATCCATCAGCGGTTTACTCTTTCCGATGATATGGCTGCGGTCAAAGCCGTCATTATCCACCACCGGAGCTTCCGGTTTCTGCTTATCGGCAGTCAGTTCGAGAGCCGTTTCTATACGTTGCATCAAAGCGACATTGTTCCACGGCTTCGTAATAAAGTCAAAAGCACCTGCCTGCATACCCTGTACAGCCAACTGAATGCTTCCCCATGCGGTCATCAATATCACAGGAACATCGGGCCGGAATATCTTCACTTGCTTTAAAAGCGTCAATCCTTCTTCTCCGGTGGTAGACAAGGTAAAATTCATATCCATCAATATCAATTGAGGAGCCACGGAACGCACAATCTCTATCGCTTCCCGAGGTCCTGCAACTGCCTGAACCTCATACTTTGCCCTCTTCAACATGAAGCTGAGAGAAGAGCGGATGGCACTATCATCATCTATAATCAATATCATAATGATGCAAAAATAAAAATTATTATTCAATTACTGCTTGATAATCTTCTCAAAATCGGCATCAATACCCGTATTGTCCGTAAAGTCCCACAAAGTAAGACTGCGAATCTGATAGTAATAAGACCAATAGGCATACAATTCATTGATGTGTTTCTGTCTTGCCTCATCCTTCTTCAACTGAGAATCGTTCAGGTCGAGCGTGGAAATCTTTCCAATCATAAAAGTCTCCACATTGGTATTATAACGCTTCTCGGCAATCTTATCTGCTTCATTTGCTATCTGAAGCTGCATCTGCTGATTATTAAACTGCTCTACGAGGATAAAAAGGTCTTGATTGAAGTTCATGGTTTCCTGACGCAATCTGCTTTCCACCACATCGCGGTTACTCTTTGCAATCTTCACCTTTCCCCGACGTTTCCCCCAGTCCAGGATAGGAATCTTGAAACCGACTTCCACTATCTGATTATCCTTCAGATTATGATAAACGGTATTCAGTTCATTATTCGTTCCCGTAAAGCCGACCTGCGCATACAAGGTTATCTCACGAAGATCACCTTTCGCCTTTGCTACTTCATAATCAGCCTCCAACTGACGGCGGCGGATATTCTGGGCAAAAGAGTTATTGGTCAACGCTTTATCGAGCACATCATCATAATTAAGCAAAACCGAAGGAATACTTTCCGGAACCACCGGCTCCAAATCTTCATCCTCACTCAATGCCAAAAAAGAACGAAGCTGAAACATACGGCTTTTCAGAGTACTCTCATTATCAGTCAGAGTAGAACGGGCATCCAGCACATTCAATTCCAACTGCAACAAATCATTTTCACTAATTTGCCCCATGCTGCGCTTGGCCTTCGCCACTTCATGCAGCTTTTGTGCATTTTCCAAATTCTGCCGGGCTATATTCACATTCTCTTTGCCAACAAAAGATTGAAAAAATAATTAATGGTCGTTCTTGTCACATTCTCGGTAGCACTGAGGAATGAGGCTTTTGCTTCAGCATATCTCACAGGCTCTATGCGACGATCCCACTTAATATTATTTACACCGAAAATAGGCTGGTTCAAAGTCAGGGCAATGGGCACGGACATATAGCGTTTGGATTTATCGCCATCCAACTGTTTCAAGAAATCAAGAGAAGAGTTCAACGAAAGCGTACCACCCGTAAACCAAATACTTTGATCAATGGACAGTTCGCCACTCATCTGCAAATTATTGTTACGGACATACGTATAAGTACCATCTTCCTGCTGGTATGAATTATATTTCTTATTATAGCTGGGCAGTGTTGCCTTCAAATTCATTTCCGGCAAAAGGTTGGCGCGGAATGTGCGGTATTCCCAATAAGCAGTTTTCAACTCATTCAATGCCACAGCTGCATCCACACTCTGAGTGCGGGCTATCACAATGGCCTCGTCAAGCGTAATGGAACGTCGATGTTCTTTAATTTGCGTTGCGCTCCGGCAGTCATCGAAAGAGCGATGACCATAAACAAAGATATTACTTTTTTCTTCATTGTCTTATGCTTCTTTTTTGCAAGAGAGTAAACAAATGGTATGCCAAAAACATATATCACTGAATAATAACAAGTTAATATAAAAATAGAGTGTCCGATTTCGGACACTCTATTCATATACGAACAGCTGATTATTTATCTTTGTCATTGCCTCTTAACACTACTCTCTTGATTCAACAAGAAAGGAATCCAAGTTAAGCGCATTACCTTTTACCATTAGTCCGGGTTCTTAATTTCTTGCACTTTCGCTACAACCAAATTACTTGCGGCATTCAAGCTGATATTTAAATAATTGGCATCGACTGCAATTGCTCCATGCGAAGAACCCAAAGTTATATTCAGTGAATCAACCGTGAGCGCTTTCTCCATGGCCAATACCGAATAGTCCATCCTTATCTCTCGGATAGCATTGGTATACACGATGACAGTATCCTTGGGCATTTTTCCTTCCGCATCTATCAACTTCAGACTTAATGCATTTCCCTTTATCTTCTTTTCTCCCAATTCCGGGTGTTTGACATCGATACGGAATTCTTCAGATGGTATAAACACAACTCTATAGCCGGCAAAGTAGAATTTAGTAATATTCTGAGCCATACTTACCACACAAACTATGGACAAGAAACAAATAAAAAATAATTTTCTTTTCATTACATATTTATATCTAATAATATCAATAAATCATTGTGTTTGTCTTTTCAAAAAAAAGACCAAGGTCTTTTTTGAAAGACTTTGAAGCTTTTTGGAAAGACCTTGAAGTTTTTAAAAGGTCAAGGTCTTTTTAGGAAAGGAGAATTGATGAAATCTCCTTTCACACATAACGGTGCTCAAACGTCCTATTCATGGGGACTTTCGTGTGAAAGCAACCTTCATTGTTTCTCTTCACATCAAACCCCGATGAACAAAGGAATTCAATGAGTGCGATGCGTGAAAGCAACTTTTATCAACTTCCTTTTCATACTCTTATTCCCCATGCAAAGCCTCAGCCGGCTGAATCTTCATGGCCTGGCGAGCCGGGAACCAAATACTGAACACCACTACTACCAACAAAAGGAAATAAGTAAGTATTCCTCCGACAATAAAACGTCCCAAGCTCCATTCTACCGGCCACGTATTCACCAAATCGGCAACGCCTAAATTGTAAGCAACAATCAATGCCGGAATATAAGCGAAAGTAACCAACAAAATCCCCTCTCCCATCAAGAGCCGCATAAGGCTGTGAGGAGTAGCTCCCGAAGTGATTCGGATGGCAAGTTCCTCCCGACGGTGTTGGGTACGGAACCAAAAGTGCCAAGTACCGCCAAGAATGCATTAATCAAGAAGAAACCGGCAATAGCAAGGTAAGTATAAAGTTCACTGCGATAGTCCGACAATTGCTCATTGCGGAACTCACTCATCGGACGCATATCTGCCAAATAAAGATTGCCTACACGAAGCTGTTTCTTCATTTCCTTGCGGAAAGCCTCTACAAAACCGGGGCGATCGGCATCCGCCTTTACGCGAATAAACAAGTCCTGATAAGGAATGCTGGCATAGGTGCATTTAAATCCATCATTACGGACATAATAAAACGCTGCTTGTTGCGAAGTGTATTCATTGTACTTCTGATTTTCACAAACAGCAGATACCCGGACAGAATCACTTCCATCTTTATTAAAGCTCACAAGCTTACCCACCATTTCCACACCTTTGCGGGGGGCGTATATTCTTTGCTTCCTTTTCCACTTATCAGGTAACGGGCAAGATTGTCCGTCATCACCATTTCTTCTGGACGGGCACGTTTTGAAAGTTCTTCGGGAGAGCATCCGTCTGCCCCCTTTACTCCTAACACAGAGAAATAACCGGGGCTGACCATGCGCGTATAAGCACCTGCCTGCAAAGTATCATAAAAACAGTCTTAAACCCATTCTTCCACACATAATGAAAATGCATGCGGGTATAGCACAAATCCTTCACGGCAGGATGACGCTTCAAGCGATTACAGAACTCCAGATATTCACCGGTCATCATCTCGGGAGAGCGAGTGGTTGTATCTCGTTCCAGACTCTCCTGAGGTAATACGCCCACTTGGATGTAATAGACATTTTCCCATTCAAAGCCAAGAGATTTCTGTCCGTTGACCGCCACGGCATATACATAGTCCACAGCATACCACAAGGAAGTGGCAATCACAAATATTCCGGCCACCAAAAGAAGATTGGCACGAAGGTTGTTCTTTATAATTTTTAATATATGTATCAACATGGTTTCAGAGTTTTTCATTCAACGAATCTACAATTGGAGTATGCGCCACTCTCCATGCAGGCACGTATGCCGAAAACATATTGAGTATCAAGCAAAAGCCAAATGCAATGAGAAATATCACAGGACTTACCATAGAGGCATTCATCGTAGCAGTGGCTCCCCATACGGTTTGCAACAACCAGTCGCTCATCAACCACAAGAACAGATAAGCCAATGCCAACCCCAATAATCCGCCCATAACCGTCAGTACCAGATTTTCGTTCAACACTTGCCATACCAGCTCATTGCGAGTCGCACCAAAAGCCTTGCGGATGCCAAGTTCTTCCAAACGACGGCGCATACGGGTATTGGTCAGTCCACTCAAATTGATGGCAGGAACCAAAAGAATAATCAGTATCATAATACCATATTTCCAGAAATTGGCATTCAGATTCTCGTATTGATTGGCAAACTTACGATTGAGCTGCATACGGAAATTATCAGGTTGTCCCATCAATTGCAATTCCATATCACCCAATGTCGTGTTTATCTGCGCCACACCGCGAGCCACTTCATTGCGAATAGCATCGAAATCATCGGTAGAACGGGCAAGAATGGTAATAACATTATTACCACTGGTTTGACCTGCCTCCGCTTCACTGGCAATAGCGTTTGAGGTATAAGGAGCATATACTTCACTCCATGTAAACTCACAAAAACGATTCACGTCATCCACCACTCCACATACTGTATAGGCAGCAAAGTTAACCAGAATATCCTTTCCTATGGCATTCTCTGCCCCTCCGAAAAGCCGGCGTGCCACACTCTTGGCTATGACAGCTTGCTTCATCCCCGATTGGAAATCAGCTTCCGTAAAAGGCTTGCCCGCCAAGAAACGGAATTGATATACTTTCCAGAAGGCGGCATCGGTCAACATAAGCGGAGTATTCATTTCTTCGTCGGAACCGACGGTACCCACAAGAACCTCTCCTCCCTCGTAAGTGGCAGTAACTGCTTCCGGAGTAGTCAATGGATAAAATATCTCCTTTACCAACCACAACGAAGGACGGGAATGCCCTGCACTATTGGGGTCTTTTTTATCATAAACAGTACGTTCCCACTTGACATAAAGCGAACGGGAACGGTTCACTTCGGGGGCATAATCTGCCGTCTTTGCCTGATACACAATCAATATCACCATAATCAGAGCTATGGCAAGTGCGGTGCCCAAAACGGTTATCACACTCAACAAAGGTTGATTACGCAACTGAAAAAAGGCTTGTTGTATTATCTTTTTCATTTACACTAAAATTTATTTCATCATTTTATTTATATATATTCTTATTCCTCATGCAGCGCTTCGGCAGGCTGAATCTTCATAGCTTGTGTAGCAGGCATCCAAATGCCAAAAACAATCATTAGCGCCATCAATAACCAGGTAACGCTAATACCTGCCACAAACCGGAATGTACTCCATTCTACCGGCCATACGGCTATCAACGGACTATTGCCGACAGAAGGTTCCATCAATGCCACATTCAGGCATACAATAGTAGCAGGAATTGCAACAACCGTCAACAAGATAAGCCCTTCGCCCAGCAGTAACCGCCTCACTTGTCTGCGACAGCTTCCCACACTCATGCGTAAAGCTATTTCACTACGGCGCCGACGAGTGCGATACCAAAACGTACCGACAACGCCCATAAAAACATTCACCAACAGGAAAAGCGCCACAAAAGAATGGGTCTGCAAACGGTCACGGCTGCCATCTGCTGATTCATGGCAGTCCACAATCTTTTCATAGGGCACCAGATTCATCACCATTACATTATCCACCTCAATGGCAGGAGCTATTTCTTTCAAAAAAATAAGCCGAAAAGTCACTTCTGTCTGCTTCGGGAAGCACACGTATCGTCACCGTAAACGGCATATTTATCGTAGTAATGAGATTGTCATCAATACGTTTGATAAACCAACCTTGTGATTTTTCAAATCGCCCCGGACGGAAATCTTCCAACACAGAATAAATTCGTATGCCGCGCTCATCGTCTTTGCCGGTACGGAGAATGGAATCTTTGGTAAAGGCCGGATTACGCTTCTGCATCCAATGAATCAGCATACGGGTAACCATACCATAAGAATCCGACACAGGCATCGAAGCAAAGTCTGGTTGTCCGGACTCCGGATGGAAACGAAAAACCTTCATCATATCATTGTCCATCATGGCATAACGTACAGAAACCGAAGTCGAATCATTACAGAAAAAAGCACTCCAACGATTGGAAGCTCCCATCGGATCGGAACTATAATGCAAACCTACCGCTTCCACCACTTTGTCCATCCGGCGAAGACGGTCACGAACCATCAATACTTTCTCTATATAAGAGTGCGTGGTATCACGTTCCTCACCTCCGGCATCCAATTGCAACTCATACACATGGCTATAATCGAACCCAAGCGGACGAGTAAGCGTATAGGTGAAACACCCAATGGAATCACACAAAAACCACAGGACTATGAACACCACAAAAGCTCACCCAACACCCAACCATTGTAACGTGTCCGATTCATCAACATCTTCAAATTGTGATAAACAAATTTCATAAAGCTAATTATCATTTAAAGAAACAACAATGGGTTTTCGGGAAGCATACCATGCCGGGATACCGGCACTGAGCAGGTTCATTAACAAACAGAACAGCAAAGCATAAGCAAAAACGGCCGGACTGAACAGGGAAGAAACCGGAAGTATTATTTCCCCATGAGAATATACCGTCCAAAAGGTAGAGAATATCCATCCCCGTAACAGATACACCGCCCCATAACTGAAAACAAATCCTACAATTCCACCCAATATCGTCAATACCAGGTTTTCATCCAGTATGCGCCGCACCAACATCATACGAGTGCTACCATACGCCTTCCTCACTCCCAACTCACTCATCCGTTGCTGCATACGGCTGCTCGACAAGCCACAAAGATTCAATGCCGGAACCAACAAAATAATAAACAAGACAATACCATATTGCCAATACATTCCTTTCATGTCAGGATCAGGGAAAATACGGTTGCGTGCCGTCATCGAATCGTCAGGCTGATTGTATATATCCAATTCATAATCGGCAAGAGAAGTATTCATTTGTGCTTTCCGGTTATGAATATCATCATAAATTGCTTGAAAATCTTTAGCATTTCGGGCAAGAATACTTATTTCGAAGTCACCTGCATATTCATCTGCCTCTTTAGGAGTCCGTAACAAATTTGCCGGATACATACACCATAGTTGTGCATAAGCATGGATAGCCGTCAACGAGGGATCACGCACCACCCCCACTATACGTTTGAGATGACGGTTCATCAAAACCGAACGGCCGGCAACATGCCCCGTACCAAATAGGCGCCGTGCTACGCCGGCAGATATAACAATGGCCTCACTGCCGTCGTCCTGCAGGTCTGTATCTGCAAAGGGACGTCCGTCTATAAAGTCAAATTCATACACTTTCCAAAACATGGCATCCGTATAACGAAAGTCCACACTGGCACGTGCAGATTCATCGGGCGTGGCAAGCACAGCGACCGAAACTGCCGTAGCCGATGTAGCTGTTTCTATATAAGGAGACGGAAGTACCAAGTCTTTCATCAGTGCCGGTGTGCAATACCACGAAGTATACCATCCATTCTGTGAGGTGAGCCTGACAGTGAAGGATTTGATAAACATGGTCCGCTCCAGATTCGTTTCGGGAGGGGCACCACGGTATTTTACCTGCCAAGCTATCACCATGACCATTATCAGGCAAATGGCAAAAGCTGTACCCAATATGCTGATGACACTCAGTAACACGTTATGGCGCAATAACTCTATGGTTTGTCTTATTAATTGCTTTATCATTGCTCTTATACACTTTTTTATACCCCAGCATAACGCATTTTCATCGTAGAAGCAGGTGGAAAACCCGCATCTACGAGTGAGAAATGCACAATTTTACATCACCTGACGTCCGTCAAAGAAGCGAATCGTGCGTGAAGTCTGTTTGGCTTGTTCTTCATTGTGAGTTACCATTACAATGGTCCGTCCGTCTTCCCTATTCAGTTTATGCAACAATTCCATCACTTCCGCACCCATCTTTGAATCCAAGTTACCGGTGGGCTCATCGGCAAGGATTATTTCAGGATTACCGACAATGGCACGCGCAATGGCTACACGCTGGCATTGACCACCCGACAATTGAGTGGGCATGTGGCGCATACGATGGCTCAGCCCTACACGCTCCAACACTTCCTTAGCCAAACGGGTACGTTCTTTGGCCGGCATCTTTCTATAGAGCAAAGGAAGCTCTACATTGTCAATCACATTCAATGAGTTAATCAGATGGAAAGACTGGAAAACAAAACCAAGTGTCTTGTTACGAAAAGCCGCCAATTCTTTGTCTTTCATATTTTCTACCGACGTACCGTTTATCTCAATCTTACCGCTACTGGGTGCATCCAACAGCCCCATGATATTCAAGAGAGTAGATTTTCCACATCCTGAGGGACCCATGATACTCACAAACTCACCTTTTTCCACATCCAGATTTACATTCTCAAGTGCCAAGGTCTCAATTTCATTTGTACGGTAAATCTTGTTGATGCCGGTTAATTTAATCATTGCCATAATCATTTTATTTTAAATTGTTATTATTATCTTCATTAAAAGTTCGCTGTTGTCTTTCAACATTCAAAAGTTATGCCAAAAGTATAAATTATTTATTATCAATATTTTGTGCTTCATACAAAGTGTCCGTTATCGAACACTCTGCCCGATTTTTGTGCGCATCGGAAACTATTCGTCACGCAAAGCATCGGCAGGCAAGATATGCGAGGCACGCTTCACCGGTATATAAGTACCTATCAATGCGATAACAAGCAAGATGATATAAGTCATCAGTGTAACGATGCAGAAATGCATCACCGGCTGATTTTGCCAATAACTCATATCAAGTATTGCCCTCTTTACTCCCGAAGAGAAAAATCCACTCTCATGCACCTGATGGAAAACCACCGGAAGAGCTACCACAAAAAAGCAACCGTTACCAATAAAAAAATGCTTCCGCTAAAAATTGATTACGCACAGCATTTTCAGATGCTCCCATACTGAGCATAATACCTATCTCCTGACGGCGCGCATTGCAACGAATCCAGAAAGTACCTACCATACCCAAGAAAATACAGAGCAACGCAAATCCGGCTAACGAATATTTCAGGCGGAGTTGATTGATGACACCGCTTCTCTGCGCATACATATAACTCACCTCTTCAAACGATTCAAGCCCGGAACAATAGAAATTACCAGCCTTAAGCAAAGGCATCACTTCCTTTTTGAAACGCTGTTCAAAAAAGCGTTGGCATCTACTCCTTCTTCAGCGAAGCGAAAAAGTGATGCTGTACCTCCAATTCATATAAGTCTTCCCTTGTATCTCATTATATACCCACACCAATAAAGGATAAGGTTGTTCATAATTGCGATGCTTATAATCTTGAAAGACACCTGCAATTTCATAACTGCTCTTATCATGAGAATATACTTTTTGCCCTGTCACATCCGTTTTTCCAAAAGAGCCCGGGCCAGAGCCTCTGATAAAAATACTTTTTGACGTGTCGCCGCATCTGCCGGTATATTTATATCAGCCCCGTAAAAGCATCTTTCATGCCATAAGTGCGAAACATGTTACTACCGTCTTGCAGATAAAATTCATAATATTGTGTATGTATATATTTATCATTCTTGATATCCGCCGTATCATTATATATTTGTGTTCCATTCCATGAACCGGAATTAGGAAAGCTGGCACTGGAAGCAATAGAGAAATCTTTCATCTCAGGCAGGTCGCGCACCACACGAATAATACGATTATAAGATTCTTTACAAATGGAATCTGTATTCATTTCTGCTTGATAATTCCCATTGGAAGATTCATAATTCCCTATCTTCACCACATATCTGTTATGGGCATCATACCCCGAAGCTATAAGTTTATCGGCAGTCAGAATATAAATGGGGTCAATCACTGTCCAAAGGAAAAAGCTGACAATGACCAATTCTATAAATATCCAGCCATTCATTCTGCGCTGGTTCCATAGTTGGCATATTATTTTTCTTTATCATAATCGTATTTTTTGTATTAACGTTTAGTATTAAGAGACTGAATAATGGTATGGCGCAAAGACCATAAGGCAGGCACGAATGCCGATATCAGATTGAGCAACACACAAAGCACAAAAAGCAAAACTGAAAATCCATGGGTTGAACAGCATCTCGAAAGAAAGAAACGGTGTTTTGTCAGGGTCATTTACCCAATCGTCAAACAAATTAAGTATCCAGTCACTTGCAGTCAGTACAATTAAATAGGATAGTAAAATACCAATCAAACCACCCAGACAAGTCAGTAACAGATTTTCCCATAACACCTGTCCCAACAATATTTTATTGGTGGCTCCATACGCCCGGCGTACCCCCAACTCACACAAGCGATGATCCATACGCGATGAAATCATGCCACTCAAGTTCATGGCGGGAATAAAAAGCAAAGCCAGCAATATATAAATCAATCCTTTCAACAGTTCACCCCAATCAGGCGCCTCACAGGAATTCTTTCGGAATGTACTTTTCCAGAAATCATCGGGTTGTTGCATTAAATCATTTTCATATTCGGAAGTCTGAAGATTGTATTTACGAAAACATCCTGTACTTCGGCACGCAAAGCTTCTTTATCGGCCGGTGTCGGAGCAAGCATATAAATCTGGACATTACCTATCAGTTTCTCCCCCTCAGACGTTCGGGACACCCATGAGTGTAAAAACAAAGGTATCCATAAGTCACCTGCCGTATCAGGAGTGGCATTCGACACATCTTGCACAACTCCACACACACGAAACTCCTTACCATTGAAGGTAAAATATTTCCCTACTACATCTGTCGAAGCAAAAATGCGTTTAGCAAGGCTTTCCGACAAAACAGCTACAGGCAAACCGGCATCTACATCAGCCTGAGTAAAAGGTTTTCCGGTCAAAAAGCGAAAAGAGAACACAGACCAGAACCCGGAATCAGCATAGTATGGATTTACCTCCATTACCTCTTTCTTATCAGGCAAGGCTATCGTATTATTACCCATAAAATCCTGCGTACCGGCACCGATAGCTTCCAAATGAGGCAAATCTTTCAACATTTTATCCACCAGATAGTAGGAAGCACCGCCATTGCAATTCCAACTTTCCTTATTTGTCTTAGGATAACATTTCATTGCCTTAATCGTTAGCATCCTATCGCGGTTGTATTCCGGATAAATCGGAGCAAATTTCACATAAAAGATAATAAACATAGTCATGGTTAAAGCAATGGAAAGACCCGTACCCACCACATAGATAGAAGTAAAAAGTTTGTTTTGCTTTATCAGTGTCCATGCTTGTTTTAAATATAGTTTTATCATATCAAGAATAAATATTAAATTACATTTTATTTAGATGAAGAACCCGGTTTCTTTGCCGGATTCTTCATCAATCCCCACGAAACACTTATTTACTTTAAAAAGAGAATTTTATTTTTTCGTTTATGTTGCAACTGTTCCTACTTGACTTTCAACTTGCTTTTGTTTTTATAATTGCTCATATCACTGACCACCACTTTATCACCGGGTTGCAATCCGCTCACCACCTCCACATATTCAAAGTTGCTGTCGCCAAGTTGTACCTTACGCTTTATTATTTCATTATCACTGTCCTGCACGAACAATTCATATTCGCCACGGCCTACATAATAAGAAGCATTTGCTATTCTCATCACATCTTCTTTCACGGCATTCATTACATATACATCTGTTTTCAATCCTGAACGGAGACGTTTGTTATTATCCTCCACCAACTGGACTGTAAACGAAATTACACCATTCTTTGACAACGGTGTAACACTGCTCACGATGCCTTCCAATTTTTCATTGCCGATTTTGACAATGGCACGTCCTCCTGCCGCCACACGGTCGCCATAAGTATCGGCTATTTCACCTTCCACTTTAAAATGACTCAAATCTGAGATGACAGCCACCTGTGTGCCTTGCGGCACCTGTGCACCGACCTGATTATTAATATAAGTAAGAATAGCTTTGCGTGGCGAACGGATTTGGGCATCATCCAATGTCCGCTTCATTTCGGCCAGACTCTTTGCGAAGATATTAAATTCCAGTTCTTTCACTTTAAGGTCGGCTGCCTTGACTTCTTTTTCATTTGCATATTGCTGGCGGAGCTGTTCCAATTCAATTTTCCCGTATTAAAGTTCAACTCTGCCTGACGCACCTTATCCGTAGTACCGGAACCCAAACTATCCAAATAACGTTCATTACGAAGCTCTACTTCCATACGGTTCAACTTCATGGCAGAAATTTTCACCTGCATTGCCAAATCACTCAGATACGTATTATTGTTCACCTTCAACTGTTCCAGCTGATAACGCTTCATCTGCTCTTCATCCAGCAATTTCTTATATTCCGTTTCCGTACTCTGAAGGTCTAGTTTAAGAATCGGCGTCCCCACATCCACACTGTCTCCCCCCTTACGATAAACTTCCACAATACGGGTATTGATGGGAGAGTTGATGATTTCCTCAAAAGCCGGAACAACCTTACCGGAAGCACTCACACTTACCTCAATTATCCCCGTATCCACTTCCGAGAATACCAAATCCTTCCGATTCACACTACTCCGCATGAAAGAAATCAGCAAAGCGATGCATACGATGCCGGCAACACCTATAACACCATATTTAATCAACATTTTCTTACGCTCTTTATCACGTACTTCTTTTGGAATTTCTCTGTCCATAATTTATCGTTATTTTATTATTTTTTCGTATCAAATCTAAAGCAACATTCATGCCAAAACACCAATAATCTGATTATCAATCATAAAAACAAAAAGAAAGGGTGTCCGATATCGAACACCCTGTACGTTTTTAAACTTCTGCAAACGGACATTCATGATTCCGTTTCATCGCAGACGCAATATATCTCCCACCTTCGGCGCTGCATCCTCAGGCTTCATTTTATTCATTTTATATAAATTCTTCAGACGAATTCCGTATTTCTGTGCAATGGAGTACATTGAATCTCCGCTGCGTACCACATGAACAACATGCTCTTTGTCGGCACGACGGTGTTTCTTATCCAAATAGATAATATCTCCCGGTTTCAACACATATCCTTTATACAAGTCATTGTACTTTCTCAGTTTACGCTGACTGATATCGAACTCTTTCGACAGACTTTTAAAAGTATCTCCGCTACGCACCACAATATACAGCAAATCATTTGCCAAATAAGGCTGATGCGGATTTGGAAACTCTTTCATCCACTTGATACCGTCACGGGTATCGAATTTATGTAAGTTATACAGTTCGATAATGTCAATCAAACGATAAGCATAACGAGGATCTGTTGCATATCCGGCTTTTTTTCAACCCATGTGCCCAACCTTTATAATCTGTTATCTTCAATTTGAACAAAAAGGCATAACGCGAACGCCCTTTTAGAAATTTGGAATGGTCTTCATAGGAGTCACGCGGATGCTTGTAAGCACGGAAGCATTCATTACGGGCATCATCATCATAACGCACTGTACGCCCTGTCCAGTCACCTCCGCACTTAATGCCGAAATGATTGTTCGACTTACGGGATAAAGCACTTTTTCCGGCTCCCGATTCCAACAATCCCTGTGCCAATGTAATGCTGGCAGGAATGCGATAACGCTTCATTTCCTCCACAGCTATATCCTTATACTTATGAATGTATTCTTCGTATTGACGATTACGCGTCTGCGCCTGCGCCGTAAAAAGACAGAATCCGCACAACACAACAATGATAATATATCTCAACGTCGTTTTCATCTTTCAGAACTGTTCCAATATTTGTATTCGTTTTTCGATGGGAGGATGTGTCGCAAAAGCCCGCTCAACCCACTCAATGCACTTGTTGCCTGCTTGCCCGGATGCTGAATAAAAAGTTGAGCCACATCTTCACGCTTCACAGCTTCTATATCGCGATCGGCCGATATTTTACGCAAAGCACTTGCCAAAGCCAAAGGATTCTTGGTCATCTCTGCCGAACCTGCATCTGCCAAATACTCGCGTTTGCGCGAAATGGCAAAGCGCATCAAGATGGCAAAGAAATAACCGACAGCCGCAACCAACATGGTCAGCAGAAGAATCAAAGCCGCCCCTCCCTTGTCATCACGTTTACGTGTAAAGGAAGAATAATAAGCAGAGCGCAATGCTATCTGTGCCAGCATCGAGAAAATTCCCACAAACACGATGGAGATGATAAGCAAACGTACATCATGATTACGGATATGAGACAATTCATGGGCTATAACTGCCTCCAGTTCTTCATCATTCAGCTTCTCAATGATACCTTTAGACAATGTTACGGTATAACTCTTTTTATTTATACCACTGGCATAAGCATTCAGTGAATCATCATTTATGATGTTGATTTTAGGCATCGGCATCCCCTGACTCATACAAAGATTCTCCACCAGATTATAGACACGTTTATTTTCTTTCCGTTCCAACGGTCGGGCACCCGTAGCAGCGTTGATGATGGAAGTATTGGCAAAGTAGGCAATCAGAAACCAAATGAATACGCCTCCCAATACATAAGGAGCCATTTCTATAAATAAAGCCACTGACCGGTCGGTGACACCTACCTGATAATAATGGGGTGCATCACCTTGTGTCAAATAAACCAGCAAATAACAAAACACGAACAAAAGCCCTACTACCAGGCAGGGAAACAAACAGAGCAGAAGCAGCGAACGAAAGTTATTCCTGCTCTGCTGTGTGTGTATGCCAACATATTGCATCGTCCTTAAAATTTAATTTTAGGAGCTTCCTCCAAAGCTGCGCGTTGCTCTCCCAAGTCAAACATCACTTCTTTACGGAAACCGAACATACCTGCCAGAATATTGGAAGGGAATGTCTCTACTGCATTATTATATTCTTTGGTAGCAGAATTAAAATAACGGCGCACGGAAGAAAGCTTATTTTCCAAATCGGCTATTTCCTCCTGCAACTGAAGAAAGTTTTGGTTTGCTTTCAAGTCCGGATAGGCTTCCAATGTTATTTTCAATCCACTCAAAGCAGAAGACAAGGCATTCTCTGCTACAATTTTCTCGTCAATGGTTTTGGCACCGATAGCCCCGTTGCGGGCATTGATAACCCGCTCCAACGTATCTTTTTCGTGAGCCGCATATCCTTTTACGGTTTCCACCAGCTGAGGTACCAGGTCATGGCGCTGCTTTAGCTGAACATCGATGTCAGCAAACGCATTCTCGCGGTTATTACGCATTTTAACCAATGAATTATACATGGAAACCAACCAGGCTGCCAAGATAACGACTACTACAATCACAATAATTGCTGTCATAATTTTCTCGTTTTAAATTGTTGTTACCTGCAAACATACTGATTTTATCCGGCAGTATGTATTCTTTTTCAAATAATTTACGTTTTTACTCAAATTCCAATGAACCAAAGAAATCGGGTCTGTGGAAATCCGGCTTTTCTATGTTGATGGGGTTCCACGACAAGAAATGTGGAGTTTGCAATTCATCACCGCACTTATAGAAGTTAGCCTTTATCGTCTGTCCGTCCAATGAAGTAATCCGGTGCTTAAAGAATACTGTATAAGGAATGACCAAAGCCACTTCCCAAGTACATTCCCCTATCCGTTCTTCAAAAGGCGTACGGCCCAAGCTCGACCAACGAGACACTTTTTCCATCACTTCACGCGGTGCATGTTCCCGATTATTCCGCTCTGCTCCTGCCCCGACCAAAAATGTGCCGATACAGCTGCACTCCATATTGTAATACACACCATCGCCTGCGGGAATTGAAAAAACTCCATACACGAATCAGTCCAGACCGCTCCGTTATCTTCTCCATATTTGGCACGAACACTGCCTTCGGTCACTTTATAATGTATTAAAATGGAATCGGCCGTATGCGCGATGCGAAAAGCAGCTTCAGGATGATAAGGATATTCCTTCCAATTTACAATATCTATCTTTTGAAACGATACGCCTTCATTGTCCAATACTTGAGGCACGGCTTGTGCATCATTGACTGATGCAGTTATTTTCTTGACTTTCATGGTTTTTTAGATTATTGAATTCGTTTTGGTTTTGTTCTCGCAAACATACAAAAAAGAGTCGACACTCGGAAAGAATCTTTCTTTTTCGAGAATGATGAAAGGATTATTTTCTATCTTTGTCCTGCAAAAGAAAAACTTAATTTACATTTTACACAATATCTAAAAACTACTTAATTTATGAAATCAGTTAACCGAATCTGTTTAATGATGATTCTTTGCTGTGTATGTTGTATAAACATTGCACAAGCTGCTGTTAATCCCAAACCTTTTGTTATCCCGGAACTGAAAGAATGGAAAGGCAACGAAGGCAAATTCATTCCTACCGAACAAACCCGCATTGTTTACCCAAAAGGAAATTCTGAATTGCAACGCATCGCCCGGATGCTGGCAGATGACTGCAATACCTTATTTAATCATACTCCGCAGATAGTGGAAGGAAAAGGAAAGAAAGGCGACCTCATTCTTTCACTTAAAAAAGACAAATCATTAGGACAAGAAGGATACGCCATTCGCGTTACCGACCGAATCGAGCTGACCGCCCCCAAAGCCATCGGTGTATATTGGGGAACACGTACCCTGCTGCAGATAGCCGAACAAAACAAAGAAGACCTGGCTCTTCCCAAAGGTGAAATCCGTGATTATCCCGACTATGCCATGCGTGGATTTATGATTGATTGCGGACGAAAATTCATTCCTATGTCTTATTTGCGCGATTACGTGAAAATCATGGCATACTACAAAATGAACACACTGCAAATTCATCTGAACGATAATGGATTTAAACAGTATTTTGAACAGGACTGGAACAAGACTTATGCAGCTTTCCGCCTGGAATCGGATACTTATCCCGGACTCACGGCACGTGACGGATTCTATACAAAAAAAGAATTTATCGATTTGCAGAAGTTGGCAGAAGAATGTTTCGTCGAAATCATCCCGGAAATAGATGCGCCTGCCCACACATTGGCATTCAGCCATTATAAACCCGAGATAGGAAGTAAAGAGTATGGAATGGATCATCTGGATTTGTTCAATCCCGAAACATATAAATTCATGGACGGACTCTTTAAAGAGTATTTGGAAGGAGAAGAACCTGTCTTCCGTGGTCCACGCGTACACATCGGCACAGATGAATACTCAAACAAAGACAAAAAGTAGTGGAAAAATTCCGTGAGTTTACAGACCATTATATCCGTTATGTAGAAAGCTTCGGCAAGCAAGCCTGCGTATGGGGTGCACTGACACATGCCAAAGGAGAAACTCCCGTAAAAGCCGAAAATGTAATTATGAGCGCCTGGTATAACGGATATGCAGAGCCTAAAGAAATGGTTAAACAAGGATACAAACTTATTTCCATTCCCGACGGTTTTCTTTATATCGTACCTGCTGCCGGTTATTATTATGATTATCTGAACACGGAAGAGCTATATAACTCCTGGACTCCTGCCCACGTAGGTAAAGCTGTTTTCGAAGAAAAAGATCCTGCCATTCTGGGAGGTATGTTTGCAGTATGGAATGACCATGTAGGAAACGGTATCTCTACCAAAGATATTCATCACCGCACGTTCCCGGCTTTACAAACTTTAGCCGTAAAAATGTGGACGGGAACTGCAACTTCACTTCCGTATAATGAATTCAACCGCATGCGCGAAACGTTGAGCGAAGCACCGGGAGTAAACCAAATGGGACGTATCGGCAATGCGCCGGGACTGGTATACGAACAAGCCAATGTTGCTCCCAAAAGCCGCACACCACATCGTGAAATCGGTTACGGTTATCGTGTGACATTTGATGTGGAAGGTGCAGCAGAAACACCGGGAACCGAACTGTTCCGTTCACCGGATGCCGTATTCTATCTGTCCGACCCTATACGTGGAATGTTAGGTTTTGCACGTGACGGATATTTAAACACATTCAGTTACAATATCCAACCGGGCCAACGTTTAAATATCGGTATAGAAGGAGATAACAAAGCAACACGTCTGTTTATCAATGGAAAATTAGTAGAAGAACTGAATATCCAGCAACGTTTCTTTGATAAAGAAGGAAAAACAAAAATGAATTATATCCGCACACTGGTATTCCCATTAGAACAGGCAGGAGAATTCAAAAGTAAAATATCCAACTTGAAAGTTTACAAGAAATAAACTGAAATCGACCGTCTTTATTATCGGACACGGATTTTACGGACATAAGGAGCCGAGCTCTTGAATCCGTAAAATCCGTGTTGTTTATTCGTGAAGAGCAGGAATTATCTCCTGCTGTTACTATTATTATTCTTCTTCATTCCTTGTCTTTTACCCATCTCCTTTCTCATTTTATCTCCGATTCTTTTTTCCATATTATACATTTTCTGTATTTGTTTCGGTGATAGGAATTTACGGAATTCATTATAATATTTCTCACGAATATCCAGCATCTTGCGGCTCTGAGCAAAACGAGCCTTTATTACTTGTTCTACTTCTGCATCCGTAAGCGTAGAACGAGGAGCACGCGGATTCATATCGCGGACAGCACGCATTTCTTCCATATATTTGGTGTATACAGGTTTAAACTTAGCAGTCTCCGCATCATCCAATGCCAGTGCATTTATGAGCTGATTACATTGCATTTTCTGCATCTGTTCCTGACCGAACTGCTTTCTGTCCGTCTTTCCTTCTTTTTTACCTTGTGCAAATATTGCCATTTGACTACCCATAAAGAGAGCTACCAACACCATAAAAACTTTTTTGTCTTCATAATCTATTACTTTTTAAATAAATAATTAATTCATAAATATGTCATACTCTGATAATTCCACCCATTCCTCTAACTCATCATCCGGCATTTCGGCTATAAAATTATCCATTGCATCCGAATATGAGTAGTCAATACCGGTTGCCACAAGTAAAGAATTGGAAGATACTTGTTCCGCTTCCGGAGTACCGGCAGGAAAGAAAACCAATCCCAACACCATCGCTGCCGCCGCCAGTGTTGCCGCAATCACCAACCTCATCCGAAGTTGTTTTTTATGTTTTTCCACTTTCGTACGTGCCGATACCTGTTCCTGCATCCGGTCAAAGAAACCATCCGGTGTACGATAAGGCATCTGCTTTCCTATGTTTTTAAAATCAAATTCTTTCTCCATTCTATCCTTAATTATTAGTCATATATTCTTTTATTTTCTCTTTGGCATATTGATAATTCACCTTCAACGTTTCCGCCCGTGTATCGGTTATCCGGCTAATTTCCTCATAATCCAATTCATCATAGTAACGCAGGTTAAACACGATACGTTGTTTTTCAGGTAACGAAAGAATGGCTTGTTGAAATTTCACTGCCATTGCATTATCGTAATCCACATAGTCGGATGCCATCAATTTATTCATTAATTCCTCTTGCACATCCTCGGCAGAAACAGCCTGCTCTTTTCGGCTGTTCAAGAAACGGAGACATTCATTGGTTGCAATCCGATACATCCATGTGCCCAGCGAGCTCTTTTCCCTAAACCGGTCAAGGTGACGAAAGACACGGATAAATACTTCTTGCAGTATATCCTCCGCATCTTCGTGGAAACCACCAAGCGTCGGATGTGCCAATATATAGGTTGCTGAAAATTCTCCATCAGCAATTTGAATCCATGTTCCTTATCAGAAGCGCAAGCTTCCCGAATTTTATCTTCATTTATCATCTGTTTCTTGCAATGTTTATCAGTTAGAACCTTTAAAAGTAACGAAGTTAAATGTGCAACGGTGGATTTTACATTAATTAAATATCCGAGGCGCATTTCTTCCAAACAATAACAATTGTAGGGAAATCCCTATAATCAAATAGGGAAAAGAGCCCGATCATATCGAATTCCCTGCCTATCTTTGCCTACACATGAAAACAACATTATATGAAAAGAGTAAAAGAAACACTAGCCGTTTTATTTTTAAGCCTTGTTCTCGGAAGTTGCGGGAGCTTAATGGACAATAACATATTACTATCCATTCACAAAGGTATGACACAGGAAGAAGTGACCAAACTGCTGGGACGCCCCGACTATCGCCGGTTCGACGAACAAGGAGAGCAATGGGAATACAGGAAAGGAGGAGGAATAGGACACTATGGAACCACTATCCTGATTGATTTCAAGAACAATCTGGTAAGCAATTTGGATTCTTTTGAGAGTGTCCCCACTCCTCCTGCGGTGGCAGTATGTCCTCCCGCACAGGTGGAATCTACGGTTGCTCCTCGTCCGCCACATCACAACGGACACCGTCCTAATTATCCCCAAATAACGAGTGACAATGATTTCCAACAATTATACAATAAGATAAAACAGAAACCTTTCAAAGACGAACAATTGGATATATTGTCATTAGCCGCCGGACACCGTTGGTTCAGCTGCCAACAATGTGTCAGACTCATGTCTATCTATACCTTCGACGATGATAAACTGAAAGTACTGCAAATATTGGCAACCCGCATTGCAGACAAAGAGAATTATGATAAGATTATCAACTCACTTGACTTTCTATCCAGTGAAGACAAAGCCAAAGAAATGCTTGGCATTCCCAAAAAACGATAATCATTTTCTTCACTCGTATATAAAAAAAGTCCTGCCATAACCTACTTAAAACAAATAGTAGCCATGGCAGGCATTCTTCTGAAAAGGCAAAGGGAATATGCCCTATTCATTAAAAATTACTTTATGCCCTGATAATACGGATTAGGTTCGGTAGGAACAGGCGCATGTGTATCATCAATCCACTTCATAAGCTTGTTATAAAGTTCTTCCTTTTTTTGAGGATTAAGTCCTGCCATATTCCTTGTCTCTCCCAAATCTTCTTTCAGGTTATACAATTCCATTGACTTATCTTCGTAATTATAAATTAATTTCCAATCACCCGAACGAATACTTGAATAAGGTCGCGCTCTGAAATCCTTACCGCCATTGAGATACGATTCCAGATATGCCGGAAAATGCCAAAATAAATCCCGTTCTGTCTCCTTATTTTTCACAACCTCAAAGATATCTCTTCCATCCGGATTTCCCGATGTTTCTCCTTTGGCAAGATGAACAAAAGTAGGATAGAAATCTACTCCGATGACCGGAACAGAAGTGCGTGTGCCTGCCGGTATTTTCCCGGGCCATTTGATAATCAAAGGAACACGCGAACCTCCCTCGTATGGCGTCCCCTTCCCGCCGTGAAGAGGATAATTATCAGTCACCGGTTCGGAACCGCCATTGTCGGAATAGAATATAATAATGGTATTCTCTTCTATTCCCATCTCTTGAATGGCACGACATATCTTTCCTACTCCATCATCCAATTTCTCAATCATCGCAGCATATACAGGATTAGTATGGTACTTTCCTACAGGTTTATTCTTGTATTTATCAACGACCGATGCAGGAGCCTGCAAAGCCGTATGAACCGCGTGGTGAGAGAGATGAAGAAAGAACGGAGCATCTTTGTGGGATTTTATAAAAGAAACAGCCTCATCCGTCAAGCGGTCGGTAAGGTATTCTCCCGGTGTTCCTTTCTCCAATCCCAGATGGCATTTACTTTTATCGGGCAGACAATAAGGATAAAAATAAGAATAAGGCGAGCCGGCCCGGTTTCCTCCTACATTCCAAATGAATCCTTGAGAAAGAGGGCCTGTTCCGTCTGCGTCATCTCCCAAATGCCACTTTCCGATATGCCCACACCGGTATCCCTGTTGCCGTAGCGCTTCAGCCATCGTCACAAAATCGGCACGGACATCATCCGTATTGGCGATTGGAATCAATTTTTCTCAGCCTACGGTCACCCCGGTCGGGAGGACTAACGGTATATACACCGTGACGGGGTGTGTACATGCCTGTCATCATGCAAGCCCGGCTGGGTGCAGAATTTGCTGCAGCAGCATAGGCATTATCGAAAAGCAATCCTTCCGCAGCCAAACGGTCTATATTCGGAGTTTCATAATAGTCACTTCCCATCACTCCCAAATCAGTCCAGCCCAAATCATCTGCAAGAATGAACACGATATTAGGCCGGTCTCCTTTTACATTTTCTGCCGCAAGAACCTGCTGCATTCCTAGTGTACATAAGAGGGTGACGCTAAACCACATTTTCCGGTTTTCCATTTTTACTTCTGTTTTTTTAAAGAAAAGAGGCCATCTCTCACTAATTGCTTAGTTGAGCCGGCCTCCATCTGCTTGTTTTTATATACTATTTCAAATTACCATCCCGGATTCTGTTCCAAAGAAGGATTCAATAATATTTCGGTAGTCGGCACCCGATATAAGTAGTATTTTTCCAACCATCCTTTTCCTTCTTTCAGAGGGTCATTGAAAAGATAAAGATAACCTTCGGACATTGTACCTGATGTACCGTCGGAATAACCCGTTTCAGGATTATACAATGTCATATTGTTACTTAGCGCATCTGCTTTACTCATCCAGATTCCGGTTGCCGGTCTGTTCAAGAACCAGGGAGCCATACGCCAACGGCGAATATCGTAGAATCCAAATCCTTCACCCATCAACTCAATAATACGCTCACGACGGATTTCCCACAATACAGGGTCAACCTCCACACCGGCATCATTATTCTTAGGGTAGTACTTACCACGATTCGGGTCAAAGTTTGCATCAATTTCGGCAACTACCATTTTGGCAACCCCTGCACGTTCACGCAATTTGTTAATCGTCTTGTCGGCTACGCCCTGATCAAAATTTCCAAGTTCAAATTTGGCTTCAGCCTCATTCAACAACACTTCTTCAATCTTGAAAATAGGTTTGTCTGCCGTATTCAAATTACCATTATTAAAATTGGTTTCCCAGTTATCCCAGTTCTTCCAAACATAATAACCGGAACGGCAAGTAACAAAAGCACCTGTACCCAGTCTGGGAATTTCGGGAACCAAGGATGCACTCCAGTTCTGTCCCGGCAAACGCTTCATGCCGATACCCGGATTGCTGCAACTGGTATTCGCTCCCATGATATCAATATACTCACGGTCGGCCTCATTGTCGGTATACGACCAGGTGCGATAAGTACCTCCTCCTGCTTTCACTTTATAAGGAGGCATGATGGTGTGATACATACGCGGGTCGCGGTCACGGAAAGTGGCATACATATCTTTATCTCCATGATACTCGGATTCTGCATTTAAGATAGGTTTACCATTCTTCATCAGATATAAATCTACCGTTTTTTGATTCATCTCTACATAATGTGAAGAAGTATGTTCGATATAAGAAGTACCCATCGGATTTATATCAGTCACATATTCTTTATATAAAATAATGCCGGGAACGGTACTTAAATCTTCCGTAGTCCACATTTCACCATACCCTGCCGCCGGCTGTCCGTCTGTTCCGGTATAAAGAGTAGGATAAGCGCTCATCAACAGCTCCGAAGCGCGGATACTTTCTTGCAAATACTTATCATAATCTCCCAGTTCATGATATTTCCTCCATGTACCTTCGCGTAAGCCAAAACGTGAAATAGCCGCCAATATACAATCCTTGTTTATGGTGTTCTTTCCATCCTCCGAAGTAAAATCGCCTATATTCTCTTCAGCCCATTTCAAACGTTCCAACACATTGTCTGCCACCGTTTTTCCTGTCAATACGCGGACCATAAGCTTCAGGAGAGTCTTCCTTCAAGACCTGATCCACCCAAGGCACAGCACCAAAGCGGTCTATCAACTCCATATACCAGAAGGAATGAAAGAAATAACCTACCGCACGCCAATGATTTTTCTGTGCTTCAGTCATCTCGGAATCATCGATATGAGAAAGCATGATATTGATTCGGCGAATAAATGAACTAAAGTTCCAACCATTACCCGATGCTACGCTGGCAACGGTTTGGTAAGCGAAATCATTATAGCCGCTTTCGTATTTCTGTTCAAAATAACCGGCATCCATATCACCTTTATAAGGACCGTTTTGTCCCCATCCGTTCAAAGAAGTACGGATGGTATTATTCGTAAACATTTCATAGCAAGGCCACATAAAAGCCTTGAAGTTATCATAGGAATTAAATGCGTTTTCTTCTGTCAAGTCCGTAACAGGGGATTTTTCCAGAAAGCTATCATTACAACCGGAAAGGCTGATTCCTGCGATGATAGCCAAACTTATAAATAGTTTTTTCATATACTCGTACTAATTTTAGGTTTATAATGTAACATTAAGCCCGAAAGATACGGTACGGAATGCCGGATAGTTCCATGACAATGTTTCCGGGTCAATACCTTTCGGCAATGATGAGAATGTAGCCAGATTTTCAATGCTGACAAAGGCTTTCAGTTGCGATAAAGATGCTTTTGTTATCCATGCTTTCGGGAAAGTATAGGACAATGTAACATTCTTGATACGGAAATAGGAAGCATCCGACAAATATTTATCTGATTGGCGGTAATTAGAGCCCTGATTACCATAGTTACCATAAATGCGCGGGAACTCGGCATTAGGATTAGCAGCCGTGTAATCTCCATTCGCAGCATCTACCGGTTTCCAATAATTGCCCAAGTCTTTATACAAGGCGATGAACTTGAAGTCGGAATACAAGGGAAACTTCAGGTTATTTGCAATCCATGCATCACGCTTTCCCGTACCTTGCATAAATACATTCAAATCAAATCCTTTAAAATTTGCCCCCAGCGTAATACCATAAAGATAACGCGGTGTATTATTACCAATCACTTTGCGGTCGCCCGGATTACTGACCGTATTATCACCACTGGAAATCATATTGGTTCCACGGTCATCGTCCTTCAGATTTTTAAATTTCACATCACCCGGACGAGGATTATAACCATCAATACTAGGTACACCCTCTTTCAACTTCCATGAAGATGTATCGGTAAAATCATCCACGGTATAGAAACCATCGTATTCATATCCCCAAATTTCTCCTAAATCTTTTCCTTCATAATAGTTCCAGAAGGTAGAACCATTACTCAAAGCGCTGGTTAATATGCCGGATTCATTCGAATTATACTTCACAATCTTTGATTGGCTGTCTGACAGGTTGAAACCTACACGATAACCAACCTTTCCGATTTGGTCACGCCAATTCACACTCAACTCCCAACCACGTGTACGCATATCTGCTGTATTCTGATAAGGAGCGCTCGCACCTACTACGGCCGGCAACTGCATGCCCGGAGCCAGCATTCCGTTTGTATTACGCTGATACCAGTCGAATGTACCGGTGAAACGGTTGCTGAACATAGAGAAATCAAGACCTATATCAATAGTACCCACCTTTTCCCAAGTAAAATTACTACTTACCAAAGAAGGAAGAGAAGTGATGGCTGTCACATAATTGCCACCGGACAACCATCCATTGTATTTATTATTCATTGTCATGGTAGGAATGAAGGAATAAGCCGGCACATTCTGATTACCAATCATACCGTAAGACGCACGTAACTTCAATGAGCCCAACCAATTTTGTGTATGTTCCATAAACTTTTCCTGAGCAATATTCCAACCAACGGAAACCGATGGGAAGAAGCCATAACGAGAATCTTTGGGAAATTTGGAAGAACCGTCATAACGTCCGTTCACCTCCAATAAATATCGGTCCAGATAATTATAGTTCACACGGAAGAAGCCTCCACGTACCGAATACTCATTATAGCTATCGGTAGCCTTCAATGTAGAAGTACCCGAACCCAACGAAGGAACTTCAATTACCGCTTGCCCGTATGAATAAGCTTCCATTGTTTCGCGATAACTTGACTCCTGGTTAAAACCGCCCATCACTTTAAACTTATGGTCGCCCAGATTAAAATCATAAGTGGCATATAAGTTTATTGAATTATAATCGGTATATCTTTTTGTCTTTTGTAAATAATCGTTTGTCGGAGTAGTGTCTTTACCTCCCTGAACTGTGGTATAAGCTACACTTCCCGTATACCAATGATAATCATATATTTTCTTGTCAAACGTATATTCAAACGCCACTTCAAGACCTTTAAGCGGTTTCAGTATGGACTTCAAGAAAATACGAGGGTTATCATTCAATGTCTTTGAGGGATTGGACCAACGTATCTGGTTGGCAGGAGTAAAGAAAGGCAAGCCTTCTGCCTCATCCGAAATTCCGGCCGGCATATTTCCTTCAGGATAAAAAGAAGCCAAACGGGTGGAATAGATAGCACCCAAGGCTGAGCTAGGCAATGTTTTTTTCTTGCTATGGGCATAACTAAGAGTAGCTTCCTGAGTAAACCATTTCGTGATATTGGCTGAGATGAATCCGCTTACATTCATTCGCCTATACTGGTCTTTATCCGTAATCAACACACCGTTATTGTCAATATAACCTGCAGAAAGACGAAAACGAAGTTTCTCCGTACCTCCGGTCATCGATATATTATGGCTCTGCTGGAAACTGGTTTCGAGCATGTTTTTTGTCAAGTCCTTTTCATTCATATAATATACGGCACCATCTGCATCTTTAAAAATGCCATCACCTACCGTAGGAATAGAAGAAGGATTATTGCGATATTGTTCCAGATAACCCATCCATTTGCTTACACTGGGCGAACCCATTGTCCAGAACTGGTCACCGGCAGCATCCGAATACGCTTGCAAATACTCCATCAGGGGAGCCTGTTCAGGCAGATTCATAGCTGAAGCAAACGCAAAGTTATTGTTATAATTCAATTGGAAAGTAGTCTCACCTTTCGGACGTTTGGTTGTCACCAAAATCACACCACCGGCAGCACGCGCACCATAGATGGCTCCCGAAGCAGCATCTTTCAATACGGTAATGGTTTCAATATCTTCGGGATTAATCATATCCAGGTCGCCTTCTACGTTATCAATCAAAACCAAAGGCTTGATGGTATTACCATACGAACCGTCACTATTTTTTACACCTACCGAATAAGCACCGCGAATTTGGAAAGACTTTCCCTGACCGGGGGCATTTCCACTGCTGGAAACAAGCAGACCGGGAACAGTACCTTGCAACGCATCGGCTGCCTGTGCCAACGGACGGTTTCCCATCACTTCATCCATCTTTACAGAAGCAACAGCACCGGTCAGGTTGGCTTTTTTCTGAGAGCCATAACCGACAACAACTACCTCATCCAATGTTTCGGTATCTTCCTGAAGAACAACCTGAACAGTTTTAGCATCACTGACAGTCACTACCTGCGATTTATAACCGATATAAGTGATTTGTACCTTTACCGGCAATTGTGAAACCTCCAAAGAAAATTTTCCGTCAAAATCCGTGATACAGCCGTTGGTTGTGTTTACCACTACGACAGAAGCCCCGATAATCGGTTCCTGAGCGGCATCCACAACAATTCCGGAAATTGTAGTCTGTCTGGTCTGTTGAGGCTTATAAACAGAAATACGTTCCCCTTCTACTTCATAACGTATATTCTTACCGGCAAATAAAATCTCCAAGACTTCCTTGACACTCTTGTTCTTCACATCAATGGAAATCTTCTGATTCGTATTTATATCATTATTACGAACCAAAAAAAGAATACCCCGTTTGTCTTTCAATTTCACTGAAGACTTGATTCAAGGATACCGAACGATGCTGCATGGAAAGTCTTGCCTCCTGAATAGGCAATGCAGCGAAAGCAACATTTCCCCATAAAAGGAATGAAGCTGCCCATGCCAGAGGGACCCAATGTCCCCTGCGAGTCTTGCAAAAAGTTTTTTCGTACTTAGAATTATTAGTTAACAAAAATATTTAAGGTATACCCATAGGGATACGGTTTTACATCCTATCTGTCAGCAATAACCACGGTTTTTCCCTTCCTTCTCCAAACAAACTTATTATCTACATCCAGATAAGAAAGAATCTCATCCAAAGTCAGGTCTGCATCTATACTACCGGAAAAATATTCAGTATTCATCTTCCGGGATTGGATTAAAATCTGAACATCATATTTTTTTCCAATCGTTTTCAGAATATGAAATAAGGTTTCGTTGACAAAAACAAGACGTCCTGTTGTCCAGGCTACTTGAGAGCCTGCGTCTACAGCCCCTTACAGACAAGGTCTTTTTTGCCTTGTCATACACAGCCTGCTCATTGGGCAACAAGTAAAATTTATCAACTCCATCCGAAGCCGTGGACACTTTGACCCGCCCTTCCACAAGGCTGACTTTTATGTTTGGCTCGTCCGGATAAGACGATACATTGAATTTGGTACCAAGTACCTTGACATTCAAATCAGCCGCATGAACAATAAAAGGCTTTTCCGCATTTTTAGCCACTTCAAAGTAAGCTTCCCCATTAAGATAAACCTCGCGTTCAGCCTTATTCTGAAATGACGCATCATACTTTATAATGGTACCTCCGTTGAGGTAAACCGAGGTGCTGTCCGGCAATATCAATTTGGATTGCGCACCCTGAGGAATTTCTATCCGGCAATAGGAAACAGGTGGAACAATCACTTCTGCCGGATGGTTATTCAAATAAATAAAACGAATGCCAAGGCCAATCAATAATGCTACCATTGCCGCAAAGCTCCCAACTCTCACCCTTCTAACCAAGGTGCGTCCGGGCGAGGAACGGAGGTCTAACTTCTCTCGCAGAAAATCAAGGTTCTGCTTCTTTCTCCGTTCAAACCAAGGCACAGAAGCAATGGCATAAGCACGTGACATCTCACGATACTTCTCCCGGCAGGAAGCATCCTTATGTAATAATTCGGTCATTCTCTGCCTATCTTCAGGTGTTATATCACCTTTCAGATAATCCAGCATCAACCTGTCAAACTCATGTATTGAATTACTCATTCTGTCGGTCTTGTATTATTAAACTAATAATAATACACGCACAACCTTAAAAGCATTTAATAAAAAAGGGACTTTTTTTATTATTCATTTAAAAAAGAAAAAATAAGAGAATTCCGATTCGTGAACCCAGCTTCTCCTTCATCTTGTCCATCGCATTTTTAATATGCACACGCACGGTGTTGACAGAGATTCCATTCTTCTCGGCAATTTCCTGCGGAGTAAGTTCAGAATAAAGATATTGTTCAAAAACAGTTCTGCACTTATCGGGCAGGGAAGTAATTACGGTCTGTACCTGACGCTCCAAATCAGCCTGTTCCATTTCTTTTAAAGGATTGCATTCACTCATGCAATATTCTTCCTGATATTCAAGCAATGTTTCGCGATATTCATCTGCCACACGCTCCCGGCTATGAAGTGAACGCAAATAATTCAAACATCCGTTTTGCACACTGCGCACCAGATAAGGATGAATAGGAAAAAATAAATCACCACGTTTATACCACAATTTCATAAAGACTTCATTCACTATGTCCTGAGCTTCCTCGGCATTGAAGATATAAGAATTGGCACAAGCACATAAATAAACGAAATAGTCATTATAAAGGCACTCGAATGCCTTTACATCACCCTGATTTATTCTGTCAATTACTGCTTGATCTATCATTTTTCGTTCTTCATTTTCTATCACGAAGTACAAATATACAGCTTTTTTAATGACTTTTAATTATATACGATAATTATTTTCCGAGAAGAAGAAGCGAATGAACGGCAATTGCAAGAAATTTGAAATTAACCGGAAGAAAGAAGTTGGAAATCAAAAGCAAAAGATTACATTTGCATACAAACCAAGGCTTAAACACCATGAAAGAAATCAAACTGGAAATCAATATTGAGGCACGCAAGTATAACGAACTCACGGAAGAAGACCGTAAATTGGTGGATGCTGCGTGCAAGGCAACACAAAGAAGTTATGCACCTTATTCGCATTTCTCGTAGGAGCTGCTGCCCTGCTGGAGAACGGTGTTGTGGTAACAGGGAGCAATCAGGAAAATGCAGCTTATCCTCCGGACTATGCGCCGAACGCACTACCCTATTTTATGCCAATTCCCAATATCCCGACCAAGCGGTAAAAACACTTGCCATTGCTGCACGAACCGAACAAGACTTCCTTGACACTCCCATCCCACCCTGTGGTGCCTGCCGACAAGTGTTGCTGGAAACTGAAAAGCGGTTTGGAAAACCAATGCGTATCTTACTTTACAGCAAATCGGATATTTATATCATGGAAGGTGTAAGTGCTTTGTTGCCTTTGTCTTTCGATGGAGATTATTTAACAACGAATTAATCCCCTCATTTTCCATAAAAGTAACATACGTACGTACAGGCATATGCGTACGTATAGTATTCAGCTTCATACGTACGTATGCGTAGGGCTACGCATACGTACGTGTAGTTCTATGAGGACGTACGTGTAAAAGCATGCTTTCTGTCAGGCTGAGTCTGTTTTGGATATACAGACAAAGGAACGTACTAAGCTTAATCTGTAACCTTTTTATTATAATACTCCAAAAACGCCACTTCCTTTGCCATCAAAAAATTAGTGAGAGAAAGCTGATTCGCCTTGCGCTTTTGTTCTTTTTCTACTGCATAACCTTTTTTTTCAAAGAAAGGGCGGGCAGTCAAGCTCACTTCAGATGTAATCCGCGTAATCCCGGCTGTAATTGCGTAGCGTTCTATTTCTTCCAAAAGCATCGTAGCAATACCTTCACCTTGAAAATCCTTGTGGACAAACATAGAATGTAAATAGCCTTGAGGCGTAATAGATGAAAAACCAACGATTTGTGACTGTTGATTAACGGCTACAACAAAATAGTGGGTCTCTATCCTCTCTTTAATGTTAGAAAGGTTATTTCCGCAGGATGCCCAATCCTCAACTTCTGCCTGTGAGTAATCACGTCTGTTTATCACAAGAACAGTATTTTGAAATAACTCTTTTAGCGCAACCACATCCGATTGTTGAGCTTGCCTGATTGTAAAGTCCGTTTTCATATCTATTTATAATGTTTTTTTCTATCCTTCTTATCTTACACCGGTTATTTCATCTCACTCTTCCTCTTTTTCCACAGTTGATAACTATTAAAAATATTCTGCCACACCACATAGCTACCGGGACCGACAGACGATAAAGGATTGAGATAAGTCACTGCCATCCAAATGGCAAGCACCGTATTCTTCTGTCCCAAAGCCTGCCCCGCGCTGATTCGGTCATGATAAGCACTGCCAATTCTTTTACCAAAATAAAATTGCAGACAGCAAGTGGCAAGTCCTGCCAAAGCAATCATTATCTCGATGGAAACATCGGCAGCAGCGGTAACCAGTGAGCGCACGGTTTGTCCTGTCACAATAGTCAGTGCAACCGCCCACAAATAAAAAGCGACCCCATGATATTTCGACAACAGTCGATGTACAGACGGGATATAATAACGAAACAACAATGCAATAAAAAAAGGAGCCAGTAACAGAGGAAACACTTTACTCAGTATTTTAAGAAAAGCCACCACAAAGGTGATGTCGGCATGAGGCTCCACAAGCGGAAACACAAGCGGCACCGCTATTGCCGCCAATACATTCGAAAGCAAGGTATAAGTAGTAAGCGTGGAAGCACTTCCTCCCAATTTTCCTGTAATGACAGCCGCTGCCGTGGCCGTGGGACAAATCAGGCAAACCATCGCCCCTTCAAAAATATCCCTGTAAGCCTCCTCCATGGGGCAGAAAATCAGCAACAAAGCAATAATGCCGCTTGATACAGCCTGAATGGACAATAGCCATACGTGCCATGCCTTGGGTAGTAATTCCTTGGGCTCAATCTTACAAAAAAGGAAGCAGCAACTGTGCGAAGATAAGAAAAGGAGTCAAAACGGCAATCAGCCAATTCACAAAAGGTTTTGCCGGCTCCAAAATAGTGACGTTGGCCAACAGGAAATATCCGATAGCTCCGGCAAACATTGCCAAAGGCAGCGTCCAATTCTTCAGAAATTTAAGCATATTATAGATTTTTGGGGATGCAAAGTAATAGAAAATCAACCAAATACTCGTCTGTTTTTCGGGTTTTATGGCATCTTTCTACTAAAAAACACAAAACTTGAAGGTAAAAGCCGAGTTTTCATTAAAAATCGCTACATTTGCACCTTAATTAATATGAGAACCGATAGACTTAAAATAATAATTCTGTTGTGTAGCCTTGCGCTAGTCTTGCCCTTTCTTTGTCTTACAGCCGAAGGAAAGGACTTCACTGTTGTCATTGACCCCGGTCACGGAGGTCATGACCCCGGTGCCATCGGCAGACGCGGAAAAGAAAAGAATATCAATCTGAATGTGGCATTGAAAGTAGGACGCCTGATACAGAACAACTGTAAAGACGTAAAAGTCATATTCACACGCCGCAGCGATGTGTTTATTCCTTTGGACCGCCGGGCACAAATAGCCAATAACGCCAAAGCAGACTTATTCATCTCCATCCATACCAATTCGGTAGCCCGCGGACGCAATGTCAGAGGTACGGAAACTTACACCCTCGGTCTCCATCGGACAGAAGAAAACCTGGAAGTCGCCAAAAGGAAAACTCTGTTATTTTAATAGAGGACAATTATCAGCAACGTTATGCCGGTTTCAATCCGAACTCTTCGGAAAGTTACATCATCTTTGAATTCCTGCAGGACAAAAACATGGAGAAGAGTGTCAAACTGGCAACTCTGATACAAAAACAATTCAAGACTTCGGCACGCCGCATAGACAAAGGCGTGCATCAGGCAGGATTTCTCGTACTTCGTGAAACATCCATGCCCGGTGTATTGGTAGAGCTCGGCTATATCTCTACTCCCGATGAAGAACAGTATCTTCTGTCCGACACAGGCAGTGAAGCATTGGCAAACAGTATTTACAAAGCTTTCTTAAACTATAAACGCGAACACGACGCACCAATAGACCGTAGCAAAGTGCAGCAACCGGAAGTGCCCGAACCGGAGGAATCTGTAGCGGAAACACCGACCGATGAACCCGACAGTGCACCCGAACCGGTAAGAAGCAACAGAAAGCCGGGTACACCTAACATCAAGACAAATAAGAGCAACCCTGAAGTTGTTCATAAACCGATATTCAAAATACAAATATTGGCATCCGATAGGATATTGCCCAAAAACAGCAGACAATTAAAAGGACTTTCTCCGGTAAGTTATTATAAAGAAAAAGGGCTATATAAATATACCTATGGAGAAAGCACCGACTATAATAAGGTATTACGCATGAAGCGCGAAGTTACCGCTAAATTTAAAGATGCATTCATCATTGCCTTTAAAAACGGAGAAAAGATGAATGTAAACGAAGCCATCAAAGAATTTAAGAAAAACAGATAATTATATAAAAGAAATAACAGAAATGACGAAAGAGGTAAAAATAGGATTAATAGGCATCGCTGCTTTAGCCATGCTAATTTATGGTATCAATTACCTGAAAGGAATCAACATGTTCCAATCAGCAAACTATTATTATGTAGAATATACCAACATAAACGGTCTGGCCGGCTCCAGCCCCGTATTTGCCAATGGTTTTAAAGTGGGTACTGTGAGAAGTATCAACTATAATTACAAGAAACCGGGGCACGTGACGGTAGAGGTAGAGGTAGACAAAGAAATGCGCATCCCCAAAGGAAGTAAAGGAGAATTGGTTACCGAAATGCTGGGAACGGTAAAAATGAACTTACTCTTGAATGATAAAACCAACGAATTTTTCCAGCCGGGAGATACTTTGCCCGGAATAACCAACAATGGTTTGATGGGGTAGCCGAAGAAAAGTTGGTTCCCCAAGTGGAACAGCTTCTTCCCAAAATGGATTCCATTCTTCAATCATTGAACAAACTCCTGGCAGACCCGGCACTGACGGCAACCATACACAATGCTGAGAGACTGACAGCCAACTTGGACGTTACTACACGCCAGCTGAATTCATTAATGAATAATGAATTACCGCAGATCACCGGCCGATTGGTGACCATTACCGATAACTTCTCTGTCATCAGTGAAAACTTAAAAGGCATTGACTATGCAAGCACTTTCAGCAAAGTAGACTCTACATTATATAATGTACAATTGCTGACCGAAAAACTCACCCGCAAAGATAATACCATTGGCTTATTGTTCAACGACCCGACATTCTACCAGAACTTGAGTACAACAACAGCCAATGCAGCTTCCCTGCTGGAAGACCTGAAGGCACATCCCAAACGGTATGTACACTTCTCGCTGTTCGGCAAGAAAGATAAGTAAGGCTTCCGCTTAAAATAGAAATATTCTAAATAAGGCCATATTTCCTTTTTTTTCCCTGTTGGCTAGTAAAAGGCTGTCAACAGGGAAGAAAGGCTTAAAGAAGCGGAGTTAATCACCAATATAGCGACACAAGAAAAGCTCAATAGAAAGCTAAGAATCAAGAGCTTACAAATATGCAACTTTCATTCCGGACTGACCTTAGAGTGCTTTTTATAAGTCACTGAAACTAAAGAGATTACTTTTAAAATATAAAAAGCAAGAAAAAAGCGATTTGTTTTTTCAGATTTTCATTTCGAAATTTGCATTGTAGAAGTTTCGCTTTTTATAATAAATGTCTTATATGATTGAAAACGATCACGTCGTTTTATGGAATCGATGTCTCAATATCATTAGAGACAATGTTCCTGATACGACTTATAAAACTTGGTTTGAGCCTATCGTACCTCTGAAGTACGAAGACCACGCCTTGACCATTGGAGTCCCTGAGTCCTTTCTTCTATGAATTTTTGGAAGAAAAGTTCGTGGATTTATTGCGTGCAGCCCTTTATAAAGAAATCGGGGAAGGTACGCAGTTGATGTATTGCATATTAACAGACAAGACCAATCATATAACTGTAAATATAGAGGGTACCAAGCGTTCTTCGGCATTACCCGCACAAACAGTTATAAAAGATGGCAATAAGGCTCCCAACCCGATGCAGGCTCCGGCTCCGCAGGATTTGGATCCGCATTTGAACCCGAACTACAATTTCGAGAACTTTATCAAAGGAAACAGTAACGAGTTTTCGCGTACTGTAGGAGAAACCGTGGCAAAGAACCCTGCCCGGACATTCAACCCGTTGTTTTTATACGGACCGTCAGGTGTGGGAAAAACCCACTTAATCAATGCCATAGGTACACGCATCAAGGAACTTTATCCGGAAAAACGAGTATTATATGTATCGGCACATTTGTTTCAGGTACAATATACCGACTCTGTACGTACCAACCATTTCAATGATTTCATCAGTTTCTACCAGACAATAGATGTGCTGATTATCGATGATATCCAGGAATTTGCCGGTGTTACCAAAACTCAGAATACCTTCTTCCATATCTTTAACCACCTGCACCAAAACGGTAAGCAACTTATCCTGACTTCCGACCGCGCACCGGTGATGCTGCAAGGTATGGAAGAACGCCTCCTGACCCGTTTTAAATGGGGTTTGGTAGCCGAACTGGAAAAGCCTGATGTGGAACTGAGAAAGAATATTCTCCGCAACAAGATTCGCCGTGACGGACTGAATATTCCTGAATCTGTAATAAACTACATTGCCGAAAACGTCAACGAAAGCGTACGTGAACTGGAAGGTATCATCAACTCTCTGTTGGCACAGTCCATTATCTTTAAGCGTGACGTGGACATCGATTTGGCAGAACGGATTGTTCGCAAAGCGGTTCGTTGCGAAAGCAAACCGATTACCATCGAGGACATTATCGCCAAAGTATGCAGTCATTATGAGATAGAAGAATCGGCAATCCACACTAAAACGCGCAAAAGAGAAGTCGTGCAGGTACGTCAGGTTGCCATGTTCCTTGCAAAAAAGCATACAGACGCCTCCTCTTCCAAGATTGGTCAGTTAATTGGAAATAAAGACCACGCTACCGTATTGCATGCTTGCAAAATAGTGAAAGATCAGGTAGAGGTAGATAAATCATTCAAAGCTGATATAGAAGAAATTGAAGCATTACTAAGAAGAAAATAAAAAGTCTCATTCTGTAGAGACTGCTTTTTAGGCACAAATAACACAGATAAACACGGATTTTTCATCTTTTCCGTAAATCGTGTGTTATTCATGCCTAAAAATAAATACAAACGGATTATTTTTCAAACCCCTGTTTCTTTAATGTCGCCTTCAGGATACCCGACATATACTCGTTATCAGCCTTCTTATAACGTACGTCAGTAAACACCTGAGCCAATGTCTCCTTCTGATTCTCCTCTATAAATCGATGATTCTCCGGCAATGATTCTTTATAAGCATAAATACGGTCGATGTCTTCAACCGAATAATCATGATAAACCTCATCATGCAACAGCCCCTGAACAGGAAGACGGTCGACCTGTGAAGGACATTCGTCAGGATATCCTACCGTTATGGTAGCTACCGGCATCACCAGTTCCGGCAACTGGAGAATCTCAACTATCTGGTCCGGGTTATAGATAGTAGTACCCAAATAGCAAATACCCAACCCATGTTCTTCCGCCAATGTGCAAAAATTTTGTGTAACCAGCAATGCATCTGTCGCCGCATTCAAAAAAAGAGATAGGATTATCATATCCCGGTTCCGCTTTGCGTGCCCGACACCATTTACTAAAGCGGTTAAAGTCGGCACAAAAAGTAAGCACCACCGGTGCACCCGTTACCATAGGCTGATTAAAATGAGCCGGTGCCAATTTTTCCTTCATCTGTTTATCACGAGTGACTACCACACTATATAGTTGCATATTCCCCATAGTAGAAGCACGAAAAGCCTCTTCAAGCAAATCATTTAACAAAGAAGCGGGGAATTTCATCCTGCTTGTATTTACGGATAGACCGTCTGTTCTTTATTGAATCCATATTCTTTTTCTTGCAAAGATAAGAAAAGAAAAGCGTATTCAATAACCTTTTTTTGCAAAATAATCCACCCCAAACATTTGGAGTTTTCAATTATTTCATTACTTCACATTTTACTCAAATTTTCCAAATAGAAAACTTTAGCAGCTCACGCATCAACAACCTATATTGAAAATCAAATAATTAACAGACCGTTTTGGATAACTTTTAAATTGTTGAAAACTTATTCGATATTTATTTTGTTTATTCAGAAAACATATATAGCTTTGCCGACGCTTTTGTTATAAATGAGTTAGGACTTCTACATCTTAAGCTTATTAATAATTATAGTAAATCTGAACAGAAAAGTGGAAAAACGAATTTACTCCTACGACGAAGCCTTTGAAGCATCTTTACAATACTTTAAGGGCGATGAACTTGCTGCCAGGGTTTGGGTAAACAAATACGCAGTAAAGGACTCTTTCGGCAATATTTACGAAAAGTCACCGGAAGACATGCATTGGCGTATTGCCAATGAGGTGGCCGCATTGAAAGCAAATACCAAAACGGGCTGGACGCACAACAACTTTACGAGTTATTGGACCATTTTAAGTACATCGTTCCACAAGGAAGTCCGATGACAGGCATCGGCAATGATTACCAAGTAGCATCATTGTCCAACTGTTTTGTTATCGGAATGGAAGGTGCAGCCGATTCCTATGGTGCCATTATCCGCATTGATGAAGAACAGGTTCAGCTGATGAAACGTCGTGGAGGAGTAGGACATGATTTGTCTCATATCCGTCCGAAAGGTTCACCTGTCAAGAACTCAGCACTGACTTCTACAGGATTGGTTCCTTTTATGGAGCGTTATTCGAATTCCACTCGTGAAGTAGCTCAAGACGGACGTCGCGGTGCATTGATGCTGAGCGTATCTATCAAGCACCCCGATTCTGAAGCATTTATCGATGCTAAAATGACAGAAGGCAAAGTTACAGGAGCCAATGTCTCTGTAAAACTTGACGATGCATTCATGCAGGCAGCTGTTGACGGTACTCCATATACACAACAATATCCCATCGATGCTGCCACACCTTCGACAACCAAAGAAATAGACGCTTCGGCTTTATGGAAGAAGATTGTACACAATGCGTGGAAGTCGGCAGAACCGGGTGTTCTGTTCTGGGATACCATCATACGCGAATCCGTACCCGACTGTTATGCAGATTTAGGTTACCGCACAGTATCTACCAACCCTTGCGGTGAGATTCCCTTATGCCCTTACGACTCCTGCCGTTTGCTGGCTATCAATCTATATTCTTATGTAGTCAATCCCTTCACCAAGGATGCCTATTTCGATTTTGAGCTGTTCAAAAAACATGTTGCTTTAGCTCAACGCATCATGGATGACATTATCGACTTGGAGCTGGAGAAAATCGAAAGAATTATGACCAAGATTGACTCCGACCCTGAAAGTGAAGAAGTAAAAGGGGCAGAAAGACATCTGTGGGAAAAAATATACAAGAAAAGCGGTCAGGGACGCCGTACCGGTGTAGGTATCACTGCCGAAGGAGATATGCTCGCCGCCATGGGACTACGCTACGGAACTGAAGAAGCAACCGAATTCTCGGAAAAAGTGCATAAAACGATTGCCTTGGAAGCATATCGTTCTTCTGTAGAAATGGCAAAAGAACGCGGTGCATTCGCTATCTATGACAGCGAAAGAGAAAAAGACAACCCCTTCATCAACCGCTTGAAAGAAGCTGATCCGAAATTGTATGAAGACATGCTCAAATACGGACGCCGTAACATTGCCTGTCTGACAATTGCTCCGACGGGAACCACCAGTTTGATGACTCAGACCACTTCGGGCATTGAACCCGTATTTATGCCGGTTTACAAGCGCAGAAGAAAAGTCAACCCGAATGATCCGCAAGTACATGTTGACTTTGTGGATGAAACAGGTGACGCCTTCGAAGAATATGTGGTATTCCACCATAAGTTTGTAACATGGATGGAAATAAACGGCTACGACCCCGCCAAGCGTTATACACAGGAAGAAATAGACGAATTGGTAAAAAAATCACCTTATTATAAGGCAACATCAAATGATGTAGACTGGCTGATGAAAGTAAAGATGCAAGGACGTATCCAAAAATGGGTTGACCATTCCATCAGTGTCACCATCAACTTGCCAAATGATGTGGATGAAGACCTCGTAAACCGTCTTTACGTAGAAGCATGGCGTTCGGGCTGCAAAGGTTGTACCGTATATCGTGACGGGTCACGTTCCGGTGTATTGATTTCCAACAAGAAGAAGGATAAGAAAGAAGAAATGCCACCTTGCAAACCGCCTACGGTAGTCGAAGTCCGCCCGAAAGTATTAGAAGCCGATGTCATCCGTTTCCAGAACAACAAGGAAAAATGGGTAGCCTTTGTCGGTCTGCTGGACGGTCACCCATACGAGATATTTACCGGTCTGCAAGACGATGAAGAGGGCATCTTATTGCCGAAGTCTGTCACTAGCGGACGAATCATTAAAAATGTAGACGAAGACGGCAACAAACACTACGACTTCCAGTTTGAAAACAAGCGCGGATACAAGACCACCATCGAAGGTCTGTCCGAGAAGTTTAATAAAGAATACTGGAAGTATGCCAAACTGATTTCGGGCGTCCTCCGCTGGCGCATGCCTATCGACCGCGTCATTAAGTTGGTGGACTCACTGCAATTGGACAGCGAAAGCATCAACACATGGAAAAATGGTGTAGAACGTGCTCTGAAAAAATATGTTACCGACGGAACGAAAGCCGACGGTCAGAAGTGTCCGAATTGCGGACATGAAACTCTCGTTTATCAGGAGGGATGCCTTATCTGCAAGACCTGTGGAGCGTCAAGATGCGGATAATGGTTTATTATATAATGTAATCACAAAAGAGAAGAAAAGAGGAACTGCCTGTATCGAATGGCAATTCCTCTTTCTTTTAGCATTTTTTCTTCTCTTTCCCATAAGGAAAAAGTACCTTATATTTGTCCGTCCAATAAAAACAAAAGCATGAAAGCAACATCAATGTATATATGTCTGGAAGGTCTTAAATTCTTTGCCCGTCATGGAGTAGCTCCACAAGAAACGGTTGTGGGAGCCAACTTTACCATTGACTTGAAATTAAAAACAAATTTTATCCATGCAGCCCAGACAGACAGACTAGAGGGAACCGTAAGCTATGCCGACGTACATACCGCGGTAAAAGAAGTTATGAAAACGCCTTCCAGGTTATTGGAACACGTATGTGAACGCATAGCGGAACGGCTGTTCCATGATTTCCCTGTCATCGAAGAAATAGATATTCGTCTATACAAAGAAAATCCGCCTATGGGGGCGGATTGTCAGAAAGTAGGAGTCGCAGTACACTACGACCGATAAAATACACTTTACGCCATTGGATAAAATAATTATTTATTCTTTCTGCCTTTACGTTTATTGACCCGTTCCACTGCCTCAGATACTACCGGCTTATTGGCAAAGCGCTGTGTATATCCGGTATAATCCGGATGAGTGCGCTCATATTCCGGGTCAACAAACAGAGGGCTGGTTATGATATGATCAGCCGTAGAGCGGTTACAGCAAAAAACAATATTCTCCACACCCGCCAAACGAGTCAATGCTTTTACATCCGTATCATGCGGCTGGAGAGTCATCGGGTCGGTAAAGAAAAAAAGATAATCGATTTCTCCTTCCACAATGCGCGAACCAATCTGCTGGTCACCACCCAGGGGACCTGATTTCAGAATAGTAATATCCCATTCCACATCAGGATGTTTCTCTTTCAAAGCTTCCCGGATAAGTGTTCCTGTGGTTCCCGTGCAATAAAACTTGTGACCTATCAACCGTTCCGAGTTCCAAAGAACCCATTCTATCAAGTCTTTCTTCATGGCATCATGTGCCACCAAGCCAATTTTTCTAACCAATTTGCTCATAGTCGTTTTTTTTTATATACTAAATTTAGTTTACCCACATCAGGCAGTCAGCCCTTTCACAAAATTACGCAATTGTGAAAACCTTTTCTTACCCAACGCATGATATTTCCACAAAATACTATACTCCACTCTTTCGGGAATAGGCTCATCGGTAGCTTTCATCATATTCTCCACGCGGGCAGAAGCAAAGCTATAACGGGTACGCTCAAAATCTCTCCTTGCCTGAAAGACAGCTTTGGCACTCTCCTTATCCTTCTTAAGATAGAAAACCATAGCAGCAATCCTATCCAAAAAACTACGCACACAAAGCACCTTATTCAGTTCCTTTTCAGGCAAATTCTTATAAAGCATCAATAAATTATTCCGAAAGTTCAGATATGTTTTTCCGCGGACTTTCTTTTTTTCAATGTAGCCGCACCTACATGATACACCACACTTTGCGGAATACATACCAATCCTCTTCCACGACTGCGAAAACGCCAGCAAAGATCAATTTCCTCCATGTGAGCAAAGAAACGCCCATCCAGACCTCCTGCCTCACGATAATCTTTCAAGCGGACAAAAAAGGCAGCTCCACTAACCCAAAAAACAGGCATCACCGTATCATACTGCCCACCATCCTTCTCTACCGTTTCAAAAATCCGTCCGCGACAAAAGGATACCCATAACGGTCGATATACCCCCCCGCAGCACCCGCATATTCAAAAAACTCCTTATTGCGCTGACTCAGAAGTTTGGGTTGACAAGCAGCCACTTCGGGATGAACTTCCATAAAATCCCGCAAAGGCTCCAACCAATGAGGTGTCACCTCGATATCACTGTTCAAAAGAACCACATATTCCGCATCCACCTGCTGCAAGGCACGGTTATACCCTTCGGCAAAGCCATAATTTTCCTCCAGTTCAATAAGGCGCACAGCAGGAAACTCTTTCCTCACCACGTCACACGATGCATCCGAAGAAGCATTGTCAGCCACACATACCTCCACTCCTTCCGCCTCAGAATATGCTATCACCGAAGGAAGAAATTGCCGCAACATAGCTTCCCCATTCCAATTCAATATGACAACTGATATCTTTTTCATATAATTGTACCTTTCAAGGCAGTACCGTCTTCATTAAAATCACCCAATTTTACGCGCACCAACTTATTGTCAAGCGCATCATCATGTTCCAGTTCCACCCGGATATAATTATCCGTAAAGCCATGCATCGGCATTCCCGCCTTCGATTTTTCGGCAAGCACGATAGCCTCTTTGCCAATATGTCTGGCATAAAAGCCTTTGTCTTTTCGTCCGAAAGCGCCAACAAACGCTGGCTCCGCCGATGTTTCTCCTCGGGAGAAACCACATGGTCTATTTTCAACGCCTGAGTACCGGGACGTTCAGAATAACTGAACACATGAAGTTGAGTCACCTCAAGCCCTTCGATAAAACGATATGCATCTTCAAAATACAGTTCTGTCTCCCCCCTGGTTCCCACAATCACATCCACACCGATAAAAGCGTCGGGCATCATTTCTTTTATCTTGCGAATCTTAGAAGCGAACAATGCCGTATCATAACGACGGCGCATCAACTTCAACACATCGTCACTGCCACTCTGCAAAGGAATATGGAAATGAGGCATAAAAGCACGCGAACGAGAAACATATTCAATAATCTCATCCGTCAGCAAATTGGGCTCGATGGAAG